>OGFG01000281.1_pt1 | contig 62718 bp, 45 predicted proteins | sample 1570761 | NCBI WGS metagenome assembly OGFG01 (sample SAMEA2581938, study PRJEB24529) | metagenome | biome: Human gut stool | place: China | collected 2011
CACAAAACCTTTATTTGTTTTCTAACTACAATATGAATATTGATGAATTTATAATTGCTATAATTCCTTATTCTGTGTTGTCGTTGGTGCTTTTAGTTGTATTATCCCTATTTGTAGGAAATGAAAGCATTACAGTAGAAAAAGAACTTAATAGGGTAAAGGGTAGCAAAAATTCTTTCTTGTCTATTATGTATGGGATACTATTTATTTTAGCTTTGTTTAGTGTGTTCAAAATTTTGGACTACAGAGTATTATTGGTTGTTTTGTTAATTGCAATTTTATCTCTTGACAGAATAACACTGATAAAGGTTGATTATAGTCTTATTTTTACATTTGTATTTTTATTTATTTTTATAGGTAATTTAGGTAATATAGAATATATACATAATTTTTTACAAGGAATAATTATCGGTAATGAAGTATGGGTTGGTGTATTATCAAGTCAAATTTTCTCAAATGTTCCGGCAAGTATTTTGCTTTCTAAGTTTACCGACAATGGCAGTGCATTGCTTATTGGTGTGAATATCGGTGGTTTGGGTACACTAATTGCATCTATGGCAAGTTTGATTTCATTTAAGTTTTTACAAAATGAAAATATTAAAATTTCAAGATATATAATTGTATTTACTTTTATGAATTTAGTTTTCTTAGGAATAAATTTGCTATGGTATGTTTTAGTATAAAAATTTTTTAAAAAAGTTTCAAAATTATGTAACCTTTTGAAAAGTTGAAAAGTGTTATATATGTAACAGGTAAAACCGAAGATGATTCAGAAAAAGTTACACAAGAAAGGAAATGATTAAATGAAACTTTTAAGAAAAGGTTTTGCATTAGTTATGGCAATGTTGATTGTAAGCAGTGTGTTTACAGTTATGCCACTAACTACAAGTGCAGCAACAAGCAACAATGTATCAGTATCTGCATCTTCAACTAAAAGTGGCAAGTGTGGTAAGAATGTAAAATGGACTTACAAGAACAATGTTCTTACTATTTACGGTAGGGGTAAGATGACTAGAGAAATACCTGAGTCTGTAACTTATAATGCTAAAGAAATTATTGTTAAAGACGGTGTTACTGATATTGGTTGGCTTGAAACAGGTGAACGCTTAAAGAAAGTAACTTTAGGAAAAGGCATCACAGTAATTCCTGGTGGTCTTTTTTCTGGATGTGTTAAATTAAAAACTGTTAAATTATCTAATAACCTAAGAACTATTGAAAATGACGCTTTTAGTGGTTGTGAAAGTCTAACAACAATCACTATCCCTGAAAAGGTTAGAAAAATTTTGGCTAACCCATTTATAAAATGTAGCAAATTAACAAAAATTAATGTTAACAAAAACAACAAAACCTACACTTCAATTGATGGCATATTGTTTACTAAGTCAAAGAAAACTCTTGCTATTTATCCACTTGGTAAGAAAAATTCTGCTTATAATGTTCCTAAGACTGTTTATAAAATTGCTGAAAATGCATTTAGTGAAAGCAGTTCTATAAGGACTATCAAAATGACAAACTCAGTTAAGAGAATAGAAGATAATGCATTCGCCCATTGTTATAGATTGAAAAATGTAACTCTGTCACAAAGATTAACTTACATTGGTGAGCAAGTTTTTGATGATACAGAATTTAATGATACTGACTCAAATTGGAAAAACGGTTACTTATATTGTGGCAATGCACTAATAAGTGTTAAGCAAAACTTAAAACAAGTTACTGTAAAGAGGGGTACAAGAATTCTTGGTACTGGTGCAATTGATTTGTGTGAAAATTTAAAGAAGGTTACATTACCTGAAGGACTACTTTATATTAATGATTATGCACTACATGATGACACTAAGTTATCCACTTTAACAATTCCTAAGTCAGTTAAAAAAATAGGCAAGGATGCAATTGGTGTTTATAGTGATATTGATTGGTATGGTTATAGGTGGACTGATGTACATTGCTTTTCCATTGTTGATCATCGGTGGTATTATAGCATTGGTGACGTCACATTCATAATCGATCAGGAGAAGAAAACGAATGGGATATGATATAAAACAAGGGTGGTAAGCCTGAAAATCAGGCTTCTCACCCTTGTTTTATATATAACAGTTGTTGAATGGCATGTCAAGAGCAGGCGGTTTTCCGCCTGTCTTGATCGTCGGTTTACTCGTTATTCTGGAAGACGACCTTCGTACATAATACTCATTTCGCCATATACCTGCGCCCAGTTTCGAATCGTACTGGTCCATTTTTTCGTAGCCTCAAAAGTGGCCAGGTACAGCGCTTTTAAAAGGGACGTATCGCTTGGGAATACGCTTCTCTGCCGATTCAGCTTCCAGTAGGTGGAATTCAGGGATTCAATCGCATTGGTGGTATAAATCACCGTTCTGACCGTCGCTGAAAACTTGAAAATTGGAGAGATGGCATCCCAGTTATCCTTCCAGCGTTTCATGGAATTCGGATATTTGGGAGACCATTTTTCAGTTACACGATCTAAGGCTGCCAGCGCTTTCTTTTCATCTGCGGCCTGATAAATGGTCTTCAGATCCGCTGCAAATGCTTTTCTGTCCTTGTCAGGGACATATTTCAGTGTGTTTCTTACCTGGTGTACAATACAGCGCTGATACTCGGTTTTTGGAAAAGCAGCAGCGATTGCTTCTTTGATGCCGGTTAAACCATCTGCACAGATGATTAATACATCTTTGACACCCCGGTTTTTCAGTTCGTTCATAACGGAAAGCCAGTATTTTGCGCTTTCGTTGTCGCCAACGCTGATGGTCAGAACCTCTTTCTTTCCTTCCGTGTTGATTCAAAGAATCACGTAAGCTGCAAGCTTTCGGATCACACCATTATCTCTTACGGAATAGTGAATTGCGTCAATGTAGAGAATGGGATAGACTTCGTCCAACGGCCGGTTCTGCCAGTCTTCGAACTGTGGCAGGATCTTATCGGTTACATCGGAAATAAAACTCTCCGAGGTCTCAAAGCCATAAATATCTTCGATGGTTTCGGAAATCTGCCGGGTAGTCATTCCTTTGGCATACATGGAAATGATCTTCTGATCAATATCGGAAATATCTTTCTGACGTTTTTTCACAACCTGTGGTTCAAACGTTGATTTGCGATCCTGTGGCACTTCGATTTCCATCGAGCCATACCGGCTGTTAACCTGTTTCCGCTTATAACCATTGCGATAATCATCATTATCTGAGCGTTCGGATTTTTCGTAACCAAGATGATCATCCATTTCAGCTTCCATCATTTCCTTAATGGTGCCGCCTAAAAGATCCTTGAGCGCATCCTGAATGTCTTCTGCAGACTGGATATCGTACTCTTCCAGGAGCTGATGGATGATGTTTCGTTTTCCTTCTGTCATTTGTACACGATGTACAGGTTTCTTTTGTCTTGCCATAATAAAAGGCCCTCCTAATGATATTTATTGTATCATAGAAGAACCTTATAAACATTATTTTACAAAAAAAGTTTCATACTCTCCCGGAAACCGTCCCTCATACATGATACTAAGCTCTCCATATATCTGTCCCAAGTTGCGGATGGTATTCGTCCATTTCTTGGTGGTTTCAAATGTTGCAAGGTACAGCGCTTTAAGCAGTGCCTTGTCGCTTGGAAACACGCTTCTCTGACGGTTAAGCCTTCGGTGCGTGGAGTTCAAGCTTTCAATGGCATTGGTTGTGTAAATGGCCTTCCTGACATCAGGTGAAAACTTAAAAATCGGAGTGATAGCATCCCAGTTATCATACCAACGCTTCATAGAATTTGGATATTTCTCAGTCCATTTAGAACTAACACGGTCAAGTGCCTGACGAGCCTTTTCTTCGTCAGCGGCATGGTAAATGGTCTTTAAGTCCGCACCCCCGACTCCTTTTCTTCATAAAGACTCATTACTCTGTTCATTCATATATTTCTTGATCAAAAACCTAATCTCATCTGGAGAAATATTCATATTTTTATCAAATTCCTCTCCCAAATATTTAACCAGCTTTTCTGACTCATAATATTTAAAATCATGAAGCCTTTTTTCCAAAGGACCGAATACAAATTTGAAAATAGTAATTAGCTGTTTTGTACTTGTAACATAATCAAATAGCATAACAATAGTATTGACATCTTCTAAAGAATAATTGTTGTCTACTAATAAATATTTGCTTTCATATTCTCCCAAACAATTCCCTGTATATTTAAAAGGAGTATCCGCTATCTTTTTAAATTCTTCATCATTTAAATCAAATTTCAACCTAGTGAGCATATCCCCATACATAAAGCATATAGCAATCGTTTCTTCTGTGACGAATGATAAATATTTGTCTTCATCCATCGCTTCTGTTATTTTTCCTGGAATATATTCCGCATATACATTTTCAACACTTCTACCTGGCTGAGATTGTGAAAATCTAAAAAATAAGTGCCCACTTTCCGCCAAATCGCCTAATGTTTTCGGTTCAGCACATATAAATTCTGTTTTTTCTTCTTCCTCATTCACATGCATTTCACTTATAGTAATTTCATTTTTTCTCTTTCTAAAAAAATTAAACATATAACTCCTTCAGTTAACTTTTATACAGCTTATCCACTTCCGCTTCATACACTTTTTCCGTATGCTCATCGAATAACACCCATTCGACTAAATCAAACATTCCCTCATTATCATCAAGTAAACGCTTCACGGTATTTATAGCTATCTTTGCGGCTTGTTCTACAGGGAAATGATAAATACCTGTTGAAATGGATGGGAATGCAATGCTTCTTATTTCATTTTCCATTGCCAGTTTCATAGAATTGTAATAACAACTAGCCAAAAGCTCTGCTTCATTCTTATTTCCACCATTCCATACCGGCCCTACTGTATGTATTACATAGTCGCAAGCAAGATTATAACCCTTAGTTATTTTGGCTTGCCCGGTCTTGCAGCCACCTAGTAATCTGCATTCAAATAAAAGTTCTTTTCCGGCAGCCCTATGTATTGCACCATCTACACCGCCACCACCTAACAGGCTGGTATTGGCAGCATTAACAATCGCCTGTACATCTGTAACTTTTGTAATATCTCCTCTGACAGTTTTTATCATCAACTTCACCATCCTCATTTTCATACTACTTTTATTTTATCACATTTTACCATTTTCAACCATGGCATATATCATATACCTTAATAATAAAAAAACATCTCATGATTTTGTATTATCATATTATCGCTTAGCATCCTATCAATAAAAAACTTTCATCTCTACTCAATGGATAACAGCCCACTTATATCGTATTTCCCTGCATATTTCTATTGTATCATTCCCACCCAGCCTTTTTTGCACCCCCATTACTCCGTCAGAACCTCGCAATCGAATTTCCCTTTCACTTACTCTGCTCTCCGCTCTGGTACGGCACACAATACAGCCACATATTATTCTCTGGCTTCTTTAACTGTAATGGCAGCAATGTTCTATTTGGTCGCATACCTGCCTTATTTACTCAACTCTTTTGATTAGAATATACAAAATAATTCTTAAAAATCCCTTGTCTTTCATGCCTCAAAAAAATAGGAAGATGACTTATCCGCCAGCTTCCTCCTAACTTTTCACAGTTTATTCCGTAATGTGAATGGATATTCGACATCCATTCCGATTGACATGCACAAATATATATCGTATATATAAAACATGCTGGTAAGCACAGACTTATATGCTTACCAGGCAACTATTATCATAGAAGTTCTTATTTACAAACTTTTCTTCATAGACTCTCATAACGAGTTTTTTTCATTTAGAGTCGCTTTTACCTACTAATTAACCATTTAAAGCAAGATATCCTCTGCTCCATGTTTTTTTAAATATGTACTATAGTCTATTTCTAATTTTAGTGCCATATACTTATCATAAATGAGTGAAAAAATACTTTTCTTTTTTTCGCATATTTCAAATATATCATCTTTATCAATAACAACAATATACTTATTCTCATGTAATGCGAATTTTTTTATCAAGCCTTTAGCTGCATCCCATTTTGTTTTGCCTGAAATGCCTTTCCATGAAACCATTATTCCAAAATCCACATTGGAAATAGTCATTAAATGACCAAATTTTCCTACATAAGTAACATCAACCGGTCCCTTGTAGTTTTTACATTCACACAAAAAACTTTCACCAAAGCATGGAAATGCACTATTAATCCCTGCCAATCTTGCATTTTCTGTCCACCTAATCATCAAATCTATTTCATTAGTGCTAGTTTTACAATTTCTGTAGACATCAAACACATTTTCTACACTTTTATTAAATAAAATATATGTAAGTTCTTCAAGCTTTTTTCCTTTAGTTCCACTAGACAGACTATCATTTTTTATAATATCATATATTTCAATACATTTATCCCTGTTTTCATCCGTCATCATCAATAATTTAGAATTCGTTCTGCTTGATTCCCTTATTAAATCGGCTAAAGTATATCCTGCCTGATTTAATAATTGTCCAATATTTTCTATTTTTTCATCACTCATCTACAACACCCTATATATTATAATTGCATGTTGCAACGGATTTTCTATTTCTTTATTGCAATGCACACAGTCTACAAATTCAGGAATCTCCAGTATTGTCTTATAAATATTACCTGTAAATCTCTGACAAGCCGGACAGTAGATTTGTAAATACTGCTCTACAATTCCTGCATCTACACATATTTCCAAAATATTATAAATGTCCTTTATAGATAATCCCAGCTCTCTATGCAACGCATCTGGATAAATCCAATATCCAGCACGATATTGAGCCATAAAACTTATAAATGCATCACAATCAATATTAAACTTCTTCTCCTTTAACAAAGGAACCACTTTTTGAAAGATATTGGATTGCATCATTCATTCGCCCCATTCCTAAATCACTGCATTTTCCTGTAATGTGCTGTAACAATGTGTACTTTCCATTAAAATAATCAAACGTAATTTTTACTACATAGCTTTCCGTTTCAACTGGTTTAACCCATTTAACATATATATATGGATAACTTGCTGTCGCCTCCTTTTCATTTAGATATTGCAACAGTAATTGTTTTATTTCAATTGCGTCTCTAAATAATTCCTCATTTTCATCAATAAGCTCACGGAGTTCACCTATAAAAGGAAGAACATAATCACCATTTTCAGATGCTGTCAATTCTGCTGCTCCTCCTGTTGACATATCCATCATCTGCTTATACATTCTAACTTCCGTATTTTGATTATCATTAATTTTTTTAATGATATCTTTATGTTCACATGTAAACAATTCTAACTCCAAGTTATCCTTAATCCACTTTATGCAGTATAAAACTATTTTAGAATAAACATCATTATCAACTTGATTATCATAACTGTATCGCATTGAATCATATCTTATCTCAATAATACTTATATCTGGATTAATATAAATAACAATTGGATATCTATAATCAATGCGCTCATATATATCCTGTTGAAAATATGCCTTTTGTAAAACGAATTTTATAAAATATTTCCCATCTTCCTTATACGCAATAGGTTTGACATCTTTAAGCATTGTATCAATAATATAATCTGGTTGAAATTTTTCATAATCAAATAAAGTAATTTGTTTTTCTTTCAAAACATCATCTATACTTTTTTCACCATGTTCATAAATAAATGGGACTGAATATTTATAAAGCTTTTTATACTCAAGTTTTTCATAAAAATTCATACAAGTCTTAGATGTTGTTGTCTTTAATATAATACTCTTAACATCTCTCTTTGATTCTACATATAATGTATTCTCATCATCTCCAAGTTTACATTGTAAATCATATGTTATTTTATTTTCTGCCTCAAGCTGCTTACAAATAAAATGTTGAAATTTATTTGAAGAGCTCATTATTGACCCCTTATAAAAATCTAAAAAAGTTACTTCATCCATAGCTGTACGCACAAAACCACCCACTTTCAAGAAGTATTCTATACATACTATACTACATATTTTCCAAATTTTCTACTACATATACATTTTATTAAAAACTACCACTATTTTAATAAAAATATTGGAGGGTGCTACAAACACTTTTTAATGCCTGTGACCCTCCATTTTTTGTTAGCTATTTGTTAGCTACATATCCTTTTTCGTAGCTTTCACACTAACGCAAACCCTTTAAAACCGCACAATATTAGAACTTATAATAGATTCTCTTAGAATCTATTGTTGTCCGCAGCTTCCTGGATGGCAACTGCAACTGCAACTGTAGCACCAACCATAGGGTTGTTACCCATACCGATAAGACCCATCATCTCAACGTGGGCAGGAACTGATGAAGAACCAGCGAACTGAGCATCTGAGTGCATACGTCCCATAGTATCTGTCATACCGTAGGAAGCAGGACCTGCTGCCATGTTATCCGGATGAAGTGTACGGCCTGTACCACCGCCTGAAGCAACTGAGAAATACTTCTTGCCTGCCTCAATTCTCTCCTTCTTGTAAGTACCTGCAACAGGATGCTGGAATCTTGTAGGGTTAGTTGAGTTACCTGTGATGGATACGTCAACATTCTCCTTCCACATGATTGCAACGCCTTCTGTTACATCGTTAGCGCCGTAGCAGTTAACCTTAGCTCTAGGGCCGTTGGAGTAGGACTTACGGAATACTTCCTTAACCTCTCCTGTGTGGTAGTTCATCTCTGTCTCAACGTATGTAAAGCCGTTGATTCTTGAGATAATCTGTGCAGCATCCTTGCCAAGTCCGTTAAGGATAACGCGGAGCGGCTTCTGACGTACCTTGTTAGCATTGTTAGCGATACCGATAGCACCCTCTGCAGCAGCGAATGACTCGTGGCCTGCTAAGAAGCAGAAGCAGTCTGTCTCTTCCTCAAGTAACATCTTACCGAGGTTACCATGACCAAGACCAACCTTTCTCTGGTCTGCAACAGAACCAGGGATACAGAAAGCCTGTAAGCCCTCACCGATTGCAGCAGCAGCCTCTGAAGCCTTGCGTGCATTCTTCTTAATAGCGATTGCAGCACCTACAATGTAAGCCCAGCAAGCGTTCTCAAAACAAATTGGCTGTACGCCCTTGATCATGTTGTAAACATCAAGGCCGGCATCCTTAGTAATCTTCTCAGCTTCCTCGATAGAAGCGATTCCATAGCTATTTAAAACAGAATTGATCTTGTCAATTCTTCTTTCATATGATTCAAATAAAGCCATTATACTGTCCTCCTGATTATTCTACTCTTGGATCGATGATCTTTACTGCATCAGCAACTCTTCCGTACTGACCCTTAGCCTTCTCCCAAGCTGTGTTAGCATCGTCACCCTTCTTGATGAAGTCTGTCATCTTGCCAAGGCTTACGAACTGATAACCGATAATCTGACCCTCATCATCAAGAGCGATTCCTGTTACATAGCCTTCTGCCATCTCAAGGTAACGAGGTCCCTTCTTAAGAGTACCGTACATTGTACCAACCTGTGAACGAAGACCCTTACCAAGATCCTCAAGACCTGCTCCGACAGGAAGACCTTCCTCAGAGAAAGCACTCTGTGTTCTGCCGTAGATAATCTGTAATGCGAGCTCTCTCATAGCTGTGTTGATAGCGTCACATACAAGGTCTGTATTCATAGCCTCTAATACTGTAAGGCCAGGTAAAATCTCAGCTGCCATAGCTGCTGAATGTGTCATGCCTGAGCATCCGATAGTCTCAACGAGAGCCTCCTGGATGATACCCTCCTTAACATTAAGAGTGAGCTTGCAGGCACCCTGCTGTGGTGCACACCAGCCTACACCGTGTGTAAGACCGGAAATATCTGTAACCTGCTTATTTCTTACCCATTTTCCTTCTGTAGGAACCGGCGCTGCGCCATGATGTACGCCCTGAGCGACTGTACACATCTTTTCTACTTCATGTGAATAAATCATTGTAAAACTCCTTTCAGAATCAGATTCCATTTGCGAAGCTGTCTGCGTGGCGTGTCTGGCACCACTCTCCGCAATTAATTGTATTTTCTCATATTTCGACAAAAATTTCAAGTGCTAAGTGGTCATTATATAAAATATTGTTTTTTATTTAACAAACAATATCTGTCATAAATAATCTCATCAATCAAATTGTCTAAAAAATCTACGCATTACAATCCCTTTATTGCAAAAGCAACTCGTTGCTCCTTATTTGCACTGACACAATACTCAGGATATACAGGTGCACCCCAGCTGTCATCACCGCCTACACCTCTTGCTGCACCAAGAATTCTTACATATGTATAACGTCCAACTGGCAGATCATTAATCTTATATGCGCTCTGAAGCTCCTGCTGTGAATAAGGAAGTACAGTCATATCAAACGGCTTATCAAGCGCATCTATTCTAAGTCCATGTCCAAACTCATCTACAACCTTTACATAACGCACATCATGGCGGTTGCCGCACTCCTGTGGGTCAAGATACGGTGTGACATTGTCTGACACTCTGCCTTTATATATTCCAAGCTTTGCACCGGCGCAGCGGTCATTATAATTTTCTTCCGGTCCTCTTCCATAGAATTCCATTCTGTCAAACATCTTGTCCATTGTGATATTAATTCCAAATACTGCCATATCGGGAAGCCCTTCTTTTCCATTGAAGCGTCCCTGACATTCTATGGTTCCGTCAGGAAGCATACGGTATATTATTTCACCATCCGATACAGGATTAGTGTAGAAGGTATAGTGACAGATTATCTCCACAGCGGCAATATTCTTTGCAAATTCTGCACCCTTAAGTCCTGTTCCGTAAAGTTCATCCGTCTTACTTAAGATAAATTCATCAGGTGTTACTGTTCCGTCAAGCTTTCGTCCGTCTCTCAGCTCATATATGACTTTGACAGCATCACTTCTTTGCATCTGGCTTATTCCCTGCCATATGGCACTTGTTACCGGGAAGCGGTTGCCCTTGTCATTGTCGGTTGCTGCGCGGAAAAATTCCAGTGTCGGAACCTTTTCTACAGTCTCAAGCCCTTTGATTCGAAGTGATATAAGTCCGCCTTCCTGACGTGAGAATATTGCGTGGGTATGTCCGGCCTTGACACCTATGCAGGTTGCACCCATTACCACATCGTCAAAATATTTAACCTCCTTACCGGACAGTGTGTTTTCCTCTTCTGAAAGCTCTCCGGACAGCCTATCTGCCGGCTCTGCCGATTTATCATTTTTTACCACCAAAGGTTCACTCTGCCCCCATGCTGCTATATGTCCGACATCTGCCCAAGGTCTGTAGCCCATAAGCACAGCGCGGCATTCCATGATATACTCTCCGTTCTCTTCCATTGAAGGGAATTTAACCGGAACGAACTCCTCCTCACCGGCAGCCACATCACTCGCAAAGGTTCCTGCCCACACAGCTTTTCCATCCTTTAACAGACGAACCTCGAACATGTAATCATAGGTTGACTCGAAAAGGCTCTCATTTACAATAAGCACACCCTGATTTGTCAAATGAAGCTTGATATTCTGGTAGAGATACTTGACCTCCTGCGCCTTAGGTGAAAGCTTCCTGTCAGCAAATATTATCCCATCTCCGCTAAAATAGTAATCGCAAGGTCTTTCCTTGAAATCTCCTCCAACCTTGAATTCAAGGCTTCCCGGAGTTATATTCGGCAGCTTCTCGTATGTCCTGACATTCCCATATCTTCCGATGACATCCTCCTCTATCAATTTACCATCTCTTGTGAGTATCGCCTGGTCTGCAAAATCCCATATGAATCCGCCCTGATACTGCTCGTAGTCATACTCAAGCTTCGTATATTTTTCCATGCCTCCGCATGAGTTCCCCATAGCATGCATATATTCACAGCTTATGTAAGGCTTCTTTGGCTTAGCATCAAGATATTCTCTTATCTCGGCAGGCTTTGCATACATTCTGCTCTCCATGTCTGTTATATCCGAATACGTTCTGTCATGGACACAGCCTTCATAATGCACAAGTCTCTCCGGATTTCTTTCGTGGAAAAGTCTGCTCATGGCAAGGATATCTTCGCCAGCATGAGATTCATTTCCGCATGACCATATAAGCACGCTCGGATGATTCTTATCTCTTTCCAACATGGACCTGGCTCTGTCAAGCACAGCCTCCTTCCACATAGGCTCACTTCCCGGTGTTATATAAGGTTCCTCATTTCCGGTATTGATGCACCATGTTCCATGTGTCTCAAGATTAGCCTCATCTATAAGATATATTCCGAACTCATCGCAAAGCTCATACCAGTAGCTCTGATTTGGATAGTGGCAGGTTCTCACAGCATTGATATTAAGGCTCTTTATAATCCTTATATCCTCAAGAAGTTCCTCCTTCCTTAGCGCTCTTCCGTTCACACATGAGAATTCATGCCTGTTGACACCCTTGAATACAATTCTCTTTCCGTTGATACACATTATACCGTTCTTCATCTCGAAACGTCTGAAACCGATGCGCTGCGGAATATACTCGATGAGTTCACCGTCCTCATTGTATACAGATATGTTAAGAAGATACAGGTTCGGAACTTCCGCACTCCATGTAAGCACATCAGGTACCTCCGCCTTAAAATGCATTTTTTCTTTTAAAGCAAGTCCCATTCGCATAAGTATGCTCTTACCTGACTTATCGACAAGCTCATAGCCCACTGTTCCTGATATGTTGCCATCAATTTGAAGTTCGCAGTCAAGTGTACCTGTTATATAATCATCCTTAAGCTCTGCTTTTACAAAAATATCCCTCACATGAGTATCCGGCACAGCATAGATATACACATCGCGGAATATTCCCGAAAATCTGAAAAAGTCCTGATCTTCAAGCCAGCTTGCACTGCTGTGCTTATAGACCTCAACCGCAAGCTTATTTCCCTTCTCTTTTATAAAAGGTGTTATGTCCCACTCTGACGGTGTGAAGCTGTCCTCCGAATATCCCACGAACTGACCGTTTATCCACACATAGAATGCCTTCTCGACACCCTGAAATGAAATGTACGTCTTTTTTCCGAGAAGTGCCTCATCGATATCAAAATATGTCACATATGAGCCAACCGGATTGTGCTTTACCGGTACAAAAGGCGGACGCAGATCTTCATGTCCCTCCCAAGGATACATTGTGTTGATATATTGACATGTATCATAACCTGCAAGCTCAATATGCCCCGGAACCTTGATGTCGGCAAAGCTGCTTATATCAGAATTCTCCTCATAAAAATCCTTCACTCTCTTCTGCGGCACATCGGCATAAGAAAATTTCCAAGTACCGTTAAGGCTCTGTCTAAGCGGCATGTCAAGCCCATACTCAGTAACCTTCTCCTCATAAAAAGCGTGGTCTGAATGAGCATCCTCCCTGTTCACCCTAAAGACTTCCGGATTTGCTATCCAGCTCTCATCTGCATTTATAACTCTCTCCATAACGCAATCTCCATTTTCATAAAATCTTTCAGCTAATTCTATCATTATACACAACACTATGCAATTTAAACTTTATAGTATTTGTCCGACACATTCCTAAGTATTTTCACAATCTGCCGCTTTTTTACTTTTTTTGCAAAACGGCATAGCCAAAACCGACTATGCCGCACACTTTATAATTTCCCAATATATATTTGCAATTTGAGCATCAGGCCTCACACATTTTCAGAACAAAAATCTCGCCCAGTAAAACAGCGTCTTTATGATATTTTTTCTCACCTTGCGCTTTGTGGTTATCTCCTGCGGCACAACATTATTAGGATTATCATAGCTTCCATCCGGCAGTGCTGTCACCGCTGATTTTTCATATTCCGACATGATAGTACGAAGCTGTGCATTCAGCTCATCACTTTTAATCACAAGCATAAGCTCTGTGTCAAGATATGCACTCCTCATGTCCATATTGAACGAACCGACCACGGATATGTCATCGTCAATCACCATGCTCTTTCCGTGGTATGACACACCTCCATCATATTCTAAGAGCGTTACACCTGTGTCAAGCATTCTCTCCCTGTTCTTTTCAAGGTCTGCCGCACCGAAGCTGTTGCCGTTGTTTGCAACGGAATTGGTCATAACGGTGACTTCCTTTCCTGCGGCTGCGTCCTTTATAGTATCATACATCATATCATTACAGATTATGTATGGTGTGTGCAGCTTTACGGACTCCTTAGCACTGCCTATAAGGCTCATAAGCTTATGCCACACAACAGGCTCCTTCACTCCTGCATTCACCGGATTTGAAAGCAGAGCTATACTTTCAACCTGAAACGTATTATCCTCATAGGAATACTCATCTGAAAGCTCTTCATGTTCAGAGCAGTATTTTTCATATTCCTCCTCTATACGCTCCATAGCGTGCTTCACACAGTATCTGTCCGCAAGACTTTTTCCATGTGCGAAGCTGCTGCATTCACCGCTGTTTTTGACCGTCTCATAGTAAGCTAAAAGCTCATTGACAGACGCATTTTCCTGCTGTGCTGCCGGCCTTCTCCTCCACACAAGAACATCCCTGTCATAATTTTTGTAATTACTGTAGTCTCCGAGGAAATAGTTAAATGTATTCCTTCCGCCAAGCATATAAATCTGTCTGTCCACAACAAGATACTTGTCATGCATTCTCGCCATGCCTTTGTACATAGTGAACGGATTTATCTCATTGTACATCATCAGAGTTACATTTTCATTCGCAGACAATGCATAAAAGTAAGGATTCCACTTCATATGAAGAACACCGTCAAAGCCATCGACAAGCACCTCCACCTTCACTCCTTTTTCAGCCGCTTCACACAGTGCGCCAATCATTATCCTGCCGCTCTCATCCGACATAAAATCAAAGGTAGAAAGAATTATTTCCGACTGTGCATTCTGTATCATCCTTACTCTGCTTAAAAGTGCATCCGAATTATCCTCGACAATGACCGCCCGCTCAGTGCCATCAGTACTTTGCATTGCAACCTGCTTATCGCCATTATACTCCGGCTGCTTAGAGCTTCCTACAACCGCTATCGCCAGATTGATAACCACATACACAAGGACAAAACCGATAATTGTCGTCACAGGCTTCCACATCTTAATTTTTCCGCTTGTAACAGGCTTATTCATAAGCACGCGCACATAGTACACTATGTAACATGCAAACGAAAAGACGTTCATGATAATGCAGATTGAGATAATAAGCCCTGCCGCAAAATATGATAAGTCAACTACCAGCAGCAGCATGAACATCGCTCCGTACAGCACTGCAGTGCAGAGCTTTCCGTACCACCTTGCTCCGTCCATCATGCTTCCTTTTTTTAACATGACAGCACCCATAACGCCCATGAACATTTCCTTCACGACAAAGAGTATCACAAGATATCTCATCGTAGGATAGCGGAAGGACAGGCTTATAAACACTGCCGCCTGCGTAAGCTTATCCGCCACAGGGTCTAACACCTTGCCCCACTCAGTTATCATATTAAAATGTCTTGCCACTTTTCCGTCAAAACAGTCCGTAAGCCCGGATATTCCAAGTATGACTGCGGCAGCGATATAATCCGCCATGCTGTCAGCTCCTATATAGACCGCCATGAATATAGGAATAAGTATTATACGAAAATACCCCATAAGATTAGGGATAGTGAACAAATCCTTCCTGCTGTTAATCAGACGCTTCATAATCCATCTCCATTCTGTCTGGGACAGGGGTGTCTGACCCCTATGTCCCAAAACTGGGACAAGGGGGTCAGACCCCTGTCCCAGACTTTTTATGCCTCAAACTGGCTGTTATAAAGCTGTGCATAGAATCCGTTTCCTGCAAGCAGCTCGTTGTGATTACCCTGCTCTATAATATCTCCGTCCTTCATCACAAGAATGACATCCGCATCTCTTATTGTTGAGAGTCTGTGAGCTATGACAAAGCTCGTTCTTCCCTTCATAAGATTTGCCATCGCATCCTGAATGTGCTGTTCTGTTCTTGTATCTACCGAGCTTGTAGCCTCATCAAGAATCATTATCCTGTTGTCGGCAAGAATGGCTCTTGCGATTGTGAGAAGCTGCTTCTGTCCCTGAGAGACGTTGCTTGCCTCCTCATTAAGCTCCATATCATAGCCACCCGGAAGAGTCCTTATAAAATGGTCAGCATTAGCCGCCTTAGCTGCTGCGATAACTTCCTCATCGGTAGCATCAAGTCGTCCGTATCTTATATTCTCCATGATTGTTCCCTTGAACAGCCAGGTATCCTGAAGCACCATTCCGAACGCCTCACGAAGATTCCTTCTCTCAAAATCCTTGACATTTTCTCCGTCAACCCTGATGCATCCTGAATTGACATCATAAAAGCGCATGAGAAGCTTAACCATCGTGGTCTTTCCTGCTCCTGTAGGGCCTACGATTGCCACCATGCTTCCCGGTTTTACATGGCATGTAAAATCGTGGATGACAGGTTTCTCAGGGTCGTAGCCGAACTTAACATGCTCAAAGTCAACCTCTCCCTTAATCTCATCAAGTCTCACAGGATTCTCAGTTACAGGCTCCTCTTCCTCGTCAAGGAATTCGAATATTCTCTCTGCTGCGGCAGCCATCGACTGAAGCATGTTAAATACCTGTGCAATCTGTGTTATAGGCTGTGTAAAGCTCCTTACATACTGTATAAATGCCTGAATATCACCTACCGTAATCGAGCCGGCAACTGCAAGCATACTACCTGTCACAGCCACGGCAACATAGCCAAGATTTCCGACAAATGTCATTATAGGCTGCATAAGTCCAGATAAGAACTGTGATTTCCACGCTGATGAATACAGCTTCGCATTTGTCTCCTGAAAGCTCTCATTTACTTTATCTTCGCGGTTAAATGCCTTTATTATGGTGTGTCCGCTGTATGATTCCTCGATAGCACCGTTGATATCTCCTAAGTATTCCTGTTGTGCCTTAAAGTACTTTTGCGAATGCTTTACAACAACACTTATCAAAAATGCTGATATCGGAAGTATCACAAGTGCAATAAGCGTCATAAGAGGACTTATAGTCATCATCATTATAAATACACCTATAAGCGTTGTCACAGATGTGATAAGTGTCGTGATACTCTGGTTAAGGCTCATTCCGAATGTATCAACATCGTTGGTTATTCTTGAAAGCACTTCTCCGACAGTCTTAGATTCAAAATATGCAAGAGGCATTCTGTTAATTTTCTCAGAGATTTCCTTTCTCATTCTGAAGCTTAGCTTCTGTGAAATGCCGCTCATTATAAAGCCCTGTATGAATGAAAACAGTGCACTGACACAATAAAGTCCAAGAAGGATAAGTAAAATAACACCTATCTTGTGAAAATCAATACCTGCTCCACCTGACACCTTAGAGACAAGACCGTTAAATATCTCTGTTGTCGCCTTAGAAAGCACCTTAGGACCTACTATATTAAAAATAGTTCCCATAACAGCACATATCATTACAAGCACTATTGCAATCTTATATCTGCCAACATATGACAGAATTTTCCTTGTCGTACCTTTAAAGTCCTTTGCCTTCTCGCCGGGCATCATTCCATGCCCTCCCGGACCACGTCTGCCCATATTTCTGCTCTTTGAATATTCTCTATTTTCGCTCATCCGTCTTACGCCTCCTCTCCTGCAAGTTCCGCTTCGGAAAGCTGGGATTTTGCAATTTCTAAATACTCAGGGCAATTCTTTAAAAGCTCCTTGTGTGTTCCGATTCCTGCAACCTTGCCTTCATTCAAAAGAATAATCTGGTCTGCGTTCATTATAGTTGAGATTCTCTGTGCTACTATAATCACGGAAGCATCCTTGGTTCTGGCAGATAATGCCTTTCTAAGAGCTGCATCCGTCTTAAAATCAAGTGCCGAAAAGCTGTCATCAAACACATACACCTTTGGCCTTACTGCAATAGCTCTCGCTATTGAGAGCCGCTGCTTCTGTCCTCCGGACACATTAGTTCCGCCCTGTGCTATCGAGTCGGCATATCCGTCCTTCTTACTGTCGATAAACTCCGTAGCCTGTGCGATAGCTGCTGCCTCCTTCATATCCTCATCTGTGACAAAATCTCCGCCGTATTTGATATTGCTCTCAATCGTTCCTGAGAACAGCACACCTTTTTGAGGCACAAGACCGATATGGCTTCTCAACTCCTTCTGCGATATATCACGGATGTCAACACCGTCAAGTGTTATGCTCCCTTCTGTAACATCGTAAAATCTGTCTAAAAGATTCACAACAGTCGATTTTCCGCAGCCTGTGCTTCCTATAATCGCTGTTGTCTTTCCAGGTTCTGCCTTAAAGGTCAGATTAGAGATTGCATTTTCGCTTCCGCCGTCAAATCTGAAGGATACATTCTTAAATTCAACAACACCCTTGCAGTCGGCAAGCTTCTTATCCGCCTCACAGGCATCAGCCTTATCCTCTATTGTCTCCTTTGTGTTTAAAACCTCCTCAATACGGTCAGCTGCAACACCTGCTCTCGGAAGCATAACCGATATCATCGTAATCATAAGGAAAGCCATGACAATCTGCATTGTATAGGTTATGAATGCCATCATGTCACCTACCTGCATACGTCCGATATCTATTCCTTTTGCGCCCATCCATACTATGAGTACAGTAATCGCATTCATAATAAGCATCATTGCAGGCATCATTATGGACATGACACGGTTAGTGAAGAGCTGTGTAGACATAAGATCCTTGTTAGCCTTGTCAAATCTCTCCTCCTCATGCTTCTCCCTGCTGAACGCTCTTATAACCATAGTTCCTGTAAGTAGCTCTCTAGATACTAAGTTGACACGGTCAACAAGACTCTGCATCTTTTTAAACTTAGGCATTGCGACAACCATCAGCACAAGCACAAGTGATAGCACTGCACCGACAGCAACACCTATTATCCATCCCATTCCTGTGTCTGTTCCGGTAACTTTTATAATACCGCCTATTCCAATGATAGGAGCATACAGTACGATTCTAAGCATCATAACCGATACCTGCTGAACCTGCTGGACATCGTTAGTACTTCTTGTTATGAGGGATGCTGTAGAAAATTTGTTGATATCCGCATTTGAAAAGCCTATGACCTTCGTAAAAAGCTTCTCCCTAAGGTCACGTCCTATCGCAGCAGCAGTTCTTGCGCCGATAAAGCCCACTCCTATTGCAGCAGCAACCATGAGTAATGTCATTGCAAGCATCTTAGCTCCCATAATCAGAAGATAATGTCTCTGAATCGCATTAAGATCATAATTAAGGGCTGTATACTCACTCTTTACAAGCTCAACAGCCATCTGGGATTTCATCGAAGCCGCCATATCTCCCATGGCAGCTTCGACCTGCTGCGTCAATGCCGACAAAGCTTCCCTTGTCACAAGCCCTGCATTATAGCCGTCAACAAGCTCTGCAATGCTATACTGTCCGGATGTCTGAACCGAATATACCATGCCTGCCGCTGTGAGCAGCGTATTATTTAACTTATCAAGCTCCTTTGATGACAGATTCCTGCGGACATACACTTCACCGTCCGCGTCATAGCATTCATCCATATATGCTATATCCTCATCATTCATAAAAAGCTTTAAAGCTTCATACGTCTTTTGCGTATACTTCTCAGCCGCTGCGCCTTCTATACCGCTTTGCTGTATTCCGACATCGACAATATCGGAAGTATATGACGGAAGTGAAAGGTCACAGAATGCCTGCACAACCAGAAGCAGCAGAATTATAAACACTGCCAGCTTATGCTCAGCCAGATACTTAATCAATTTTCCCATAATAGTCTCCATTTCCAATTTTGCATTCTTTTTGTGTTTATAAGCAATAATGCCACCCTCAAATTCCTAAGTCAATGGACTTTATAAAAAGTTAATACAACCTTTATAAATAAGACAAAGGGGTGTGACAACATTGTTATACAATAATGTCACACCCCTCTGTCCTACGCTTACTATTCCATTTTTCCGAAATCGTATACCTTCACCGAACCGCTTACGGAGCCTGTTGTCACTCTTGCTAAGCCATCCCCGAATATCGCATGTCTGTCTGATTTTGAGAATCCGAAATGAACATTCTTTTCATTCTCACCATTATTCCAATCAACATGCTTATCTGTCATCAGCTTCATGGATCCGCTCATCCCTGAACTCTTTATGTCAATTCCTATGTCAGCTAGGAGATTAATCACTATTGAACCGGAAACCGTATTTATATTTCCACTGCAGGGTGCAGCTATAGCAAGTTTGACCGATCCGCTGACAGTATCTAAACTGAAGCTGTCCTGCCCTGCCACAGCTTTTATGCTTCCGCTCACAGAACTCAACTCCTGTTTCTTTGCATATAACAGCATACCTGTTTTTATAGAGCCACTCACCGTATTAAGCTTTATTTTGTCAGCTTGTATTTCATATTCTGTCTTTATCGAGCCACTTACTGTTGAGAGCTTACAGCCGTCTGTTACTATCTGACTCTGAATAATTATGCCGCCGCTGACCGTAGAAATATTGATTTTTTCAAATTTTGCAGGAATATTTACATAATATATGAGAGGTGCATTTCCAATATTATTGAGGAATGAGAACGCCCTGCTTTTGTTCTCCTGTTTAACCTTAAGTATTCCGTCCTCCACAGTCACAACAGGACTCATATACATCTTTTCCTTCTTAGTAAGAGGTCTTGACAATGTGATTGTCACTGCATCCGTATCACTCTGTGTAAGTTCCACATGTGGTTCTACTACACTCATCTTGATTCCTCTGATGCCGGTATAGCTGCATACTATGAGAGTATTGTCATCTGTCTTTTCTTCAAAAATGTCATCCTTGTCAAGGTTCATGCCATCTGCTATATCCTTGGCAGCTTTGCCACCTTCATCATCACTGCCCTCGTCCGAATCAAAAATGTCTGATGTCTTATCTTCCATCGCTTCATTTATCTTGTCAGATATAACTTCGCTTAGCTTACTTATAGCTGAATCAGCACTTTTTGCCGCCTTGATTGCAGCTTTTCCGGCGGCTACACCGGCCTTGCCTGCCATCCTTCCGGCTTCGTTTACAAGCTTGCCTATGTCACTTGCAAGCTTTTCAAAATCGTCCGTGATATCATCATTCTTTCCTGTTGAATGTGCCTCTTCTCCGGCTTTCTCAGAAAATTCAGCATCGTCCTGCTCCTTCTCATCTGGCTCACTGTTTCTTTTAAACTCCTCCGGTATATCCCTTATAAAATCCTCTACGCTTCCTAACTCCTCACATACCGACTCCTCACTTCTTCCGTCAGCAGCCGCCTCATCGAAATGTCTCCTGTAATCCCCGATAATATCTAATGCAAAATCCTCGTCATAATCCTTAAGTGCCTTCGCAAGCCCTTCCATATATTCTGCTCTCGTCATAAATCTTTCCTCCCTCTCCTACTCACCTATGAACTTGCTGACAATCTTTATAAATTGCTGCCAGTCATTTTTCTGTTGTGCCAGACTCTGTATTCCCTTATCTGTCAGGTGATAATATTTTCTCGCCGGACCTGACTCCGACTCCACTAAATATGTCTCGACACAATCGTCATCCTTGAGCCTTTTAAGTATAAGATACAATGTCCCCGGTGCTATGGACATCTCCTCAGACAAGCTCTCCGTGAGTTCATATCCATATTTGTCACTGCGATTTAACATCGAGAGAACACACAGCTCCAAAACACCCTTCTTCATCTGCGTATTCATACAAACACTCCCTTCCTTAATTATACTATCCGGTCTGTCAATCCATCAAAAAACTCTATGAGCGGACAACACTCTTTACAACTCTTCTCTGATGAATTTATTGTATCATATCACAAGCTATTCTATATTGCAATATACTATTTAAAAAATAATAAATTATTTTATAAAATGATTAGCATGTTTTGACACCGGAACCATAAAATAGAAAACAGACCGTAAGAACACCTTATGCTCTTACGGTCTGCTGCTTAAAATCTTATGAATGTTCTCTCTATTTGAGAACTGCCTTCTTAAAGCTCTTCTTTCCTCTTCTTATAACGATTCCATCACCGAAATCAGCCTTAGCAAACTTTGTGTCAAGTGTTGCCTTCACATCATTGGCTGTAACGCCGCCCTGCTCAACATTTCTTCTTGCATCGCCGCGTGACTGACAAAGACCTGCCTTTACAAGAAGTGTCTGTATATCAACAAAGCCATCCCTGAAATCAGCATCCTCAATCTCAACTGTAGGCATGTTCGATGAGTCTCCCGAACCACCGAATATTGCAAGCGCGCCTGCCTTAGCCTTATCTGCTTCCTCCTCGCCGTGAACAAGCTTGGTAAGCTCGTATGCGAGAATCATCTTAGCTTCATTTAACTGGCTGCCTTCCCAGCTCTCCATCTTTTCAATCTCCTCAAGCGGAATAAATGTAAGCATCTTAATGCACTTCATTACATCTGCATCGTCAACATTTCTCCAATACTGGAAGAAATCGTAAGGTGAAGTCTTATCAGGGTCAAGCCATACAGCATTTCCGGCAGTCTTTCCCATCTTCTTACCGTTAGAATCGGTGAGAAGCGTTATTGTCATAGCATGTGCATCCTTACCTAACTTACGGCGGATAAGCTCTGTTCCTCCGAGCATGTTGCTCCACTGGTCATCTCCTCCGAACTCCATGTTACAGCCGTATTTCTGGTATAACATATAGAAGTCATAGCTCTGCATTATCATGTAGTTAAACTCAAGGAATGAGAGTCCCTTCTCCATTCTCTGCTTATAGCACTCTGCACGGAGCATATTGTTGACACTGAAGCATGCTCCGACTTCACGAAGCAGTTCAACATAGTTGAGATTTAAAAGCCAGTCGGCATTGTTTACCATAAGAGCTTTTCCATCACTAAAGTCAATAAATCTCTCCATCTGTCTCTTGAAACATTCAGCATTATGCTCAATATCTTCCTTCGTAAGCATCTTACGCATATCGGTTCTTCCTGAAGGATCACCTATCATGGTTGTTCCGCCGCCGATTAATGCGATCGGCTTATTTCCTGCCATCTGAAGACGTTTCATAAGTGTAAGCGCCATAAAATGTCCTGCTGTAAGAGAATCAGCCGTACAGTCAAATCCTATATAGAAGGTAGCCTTTCCTTCGTTGATCATCTTGCTGATTTCCTCTTCATTTGTTACCTGTGCTATAAGACCTCTTGCCTTAAGCTCTTCATAAATACCCATTTTTGTCCTTTCCGTGCTAAGCCGCACACTTACCAAATTATATGCGCTGCTCAAAGAATAAAAAAATCCTTACAGCAGCGATTACTACTGTAAGGACGTATATAAACGTGTTACCACCTTACTTCACACCGAACTCACATCCGGTGCCTCACCAAGTACAGACCAAAAGCTGTTTCAGAAGTAATCCTTCACACTTTTAATCGATACCTCTGCACTATAACGGGTGCTGCCGTCACAGCCTACTAAAAAATAACATATCTTTCTTTCGGTGCAATGCTCTAGGATGTATTCAATATTCCGTTACCTGTGCGCCTCTCACCACCCGGCAGCTCTCTGTAGGCTCCTAAAAATATCTACTTCTTCCCTTCATAGCTTTTTCATATAGTCAATGATATCTGCAATCCGCTTTCGCTTCATGCTCATAAAAAATTGATGCTTCGCATCTCTTATTTTATGAACTAATAATAATTAAACGCATATGAATTGTCAAGCTGAATTTTTAAGTCCTGCACAGCATTTTCAATCAGGCTGCTTTCCCATAATTTCTTTCAGGGTCTTTATAAATAATCTGTTGTTATCCATTGTGCTGACAGATACTCTGCACAGCCCTGGTGCAGATATCATTATTCCGGCCTCCATCATCTTAGAACGCACAAGCTGTGCGTCAATATGAGGGTCAAATAATATAAAGTTAGTCTGTGAATGATATACCTTACATCCTAGCTCTGCCATCTGCGTCTCTAGATATGTCATTCCTTCAACGATTTTTTTCTTAACCTCCTGATAATATTCCTGATCCTCAAGTGCTGCAACCGCTCCTGCCTGCCCTGCCTTGCTTATCATCGCACTCGGACACTTCTCGATGGCAGCTATAAGCTCCGGTGCAGCAAGTGCATACCCGACACGCACACCTGCCATACCATAATATTTTGAAAATGTCTTAAGAACAATAATAGGCTTATCAGGCATCTCTTTTATAAGAGGGTACATGCTCTGGCAGTCCTTAGCGGTTGCAAACTCAAGATACGCCTCGTCCATCAGCACAATAATGTCATCAGGAACCTTTTTGATAAAATCGACTACCTGCTTTCTTCCCACATATGTACCTGTAGGATTGTTCGGATTACATACAACTATTATTTTTGTTTTCTTTGTTATCGCATTGTAAAGTCCGTCAAGGTCATAAGTCTTGTCTTCATTTAACGGAACGACAACAGGAACAGCCTGCCTTATCTGCGCCATATCTATAAATGCCGCAAATGTAGGGCACATTAAGACTTCATCACCAGGATTTAAAAATGCACAGCCTATTGTCTCGATAAGCGGGCTTGAACCGGCTGAGGCAGCCACATTTGCAAAATCAAGACCGTAAAAATCCGCTATTGCCTTCTTTAACGCACCCTTTCCGAAATCTCCGTAAAAGTTGGATTTTTCAGTCTCAGCCTTCATAATCTCAAGAGCCTTCGGTGACATTCCGTAAGGATGCTCATTAAATCCCATCCTGATAAGCTTTGAAAAATCTACATTTGCCGTTACATTGCTTGCTCTCCTGCTTGCCGGCTTCTTTGCTGCATTTTCGCTCATTAATTTTTCAATGTTCATAATTAATCCTCCCTATTCTGTAAGACTCTTTTTAGATATATTGATCAACCTTTTTGAAGGTATCTCTTCTCCATCCTTAAGCTTAGATAATCTTCTCATCTCATGTAAATACATAAGTGACACTACTATAAGTGAACAGCCATCGGAGACCGAATTAGCATAAAGGACACCTTTAAGTCCCATAAACTGCGGTATTATAAGCATCGCCGGAATAAGAAAAAGTCCATGCCTTGATATTGATACAAATGTCGCAACCTGCGGCTTTCCTATTGAACTGAAATACATGCTCACAAGCATCTGGAAGCCTCCGAAAAGTGCGAACATCTTGCAGGCTCTCATTGCCATCGCACCATAACTTATCAGTGCCTCATCGCCTTTTCCGAACAGGCTGCACACAAATTCAGGTGCAAGCATCATAGCCGACCATATCACTATCGCAAACACTCCTGCCATAGCCTGTGAACAAAGCGAAGCTTTTCTTACTCTGGAATAATTCTTAGCACCATAATTATAACTTATCAAAGGTGATACAGCCTGATTGATTCCCGATGTCATTGAAACAATAAAACTATCAACCGTGTTAACTATGGCAACTGCCGATATGCACAGCTCTCCGCCGCCAATCAATGAATATACCGGATCTAAATCTCCATAGTACTGAAGTGATTTATTTAAAAGAATATTGGTAAACAATGACAACATCTGAAATATTGAAGGCGCAATACCCATTTTAGCTATATATAACATCTGCCTTACATCAACCACCGCAAAGCCTGCCCATCTTAATGAACTTTTTCCTGTTAAAAAAAATGCTGCACTGAACGCTGCTCCCATAAGCTGGCTCACTATCGTTGCTATCGCAGCACCTGCAACTCCCATTTTAAATACAATTATGAGAAGTGCATCGAGTACTATATTAAAAAAAGCACCTACAATATTTGCAAACATCGAATATTTTGCTGCGCCCTCAGTCCTTATTATCGCTGCAAGTCCTTGATTTAACATGTTAAAGACCTGCCCACATGTGACAATCTTTAAGTATAGCACAGCGTACTCATAAGTCTGTGTGCCTTTCTTTGCTCCACACACGCCGACAAAAGGCCTGGCAAATACAAAGAAAAGTACCGAGACTATAAGTGCCATTGCAATCGCTTGAATCACTATATTGGCAAACAGCTTGTTTGCCTCATCATAATCCTTCCGCCCCATTGTAAGTGCTAAAAGCGAGGTTCCGCCGACAGTGATAAAAAGTGAGAGTGCAATTATAACATTGTTAAACGGTGAAAGCACCGATATGCCGCCTAGTGCAGTGCGCCCTACAAAATTTCCGACAAATATCTGGTCGACAGTACGGTACAGATATGTAGTCAGTGTTCCTAAAAGTCCCGGTACAGCCATTGAGACAAGCAGTGGAAATATCGGTGCACTTCCCATCTTCAGAGTTCTCTCATTTACCGCCATTTAATCAGCCCTTTCCGTTAATAACACTTGTCGGATGACCCTCAATCCAGTTTTTTAGATTATCTGATGCTATCCTAACTGTCCTGTATCTTGCCTCAGCCGGAGCCCACGCCATATGAGGTGTAATGATTGCATTCGGACAGTCCATAAGCGGTATTCTCTGTACAACCGGCTCGTTACATACAACATCAAGTCCTGCCGCATATACTTTTCCTGAATTCAGCGCATCCACCAAGTCATCCTCAACTATGATATCACCCCTTGCAGTGTTGATAAGGATTACTCCGTCCTTCATCTTATTAATCACATTCTTGTCAATCATTCCTCTTGTCTCATCCGTTGATGGGCAATGTATAGATATGACATCCGACCTTCTTAACAGCTCGTCAAGGGAAACCTGCTCGACAAAATCATATTCCGAACCTGTCTTTTTGTGGTGGTTATATGCTATAACCTTCATTCCAAAGCCTGCTGCCATCCGGGCCATACAAAGTCCGATAGCTCCTAAGCCTACAATTCCTATTGTCTTTTCATACAGCTCAATCTGTCTTATCTGTCTTGGAAGATTCCTTCCCATCATCACATTCTTATGTTCATCACATGCCTCCCGGTACATGTCGTTTAATGCGTCAATCCTGTGGCATATATTCATAAGAAGTGCCATCGCATACTGTGCTATGGTTACGTTTCCATATATAGTATTAGTAAAAGTGACTCCATGTCTTTTTGCACACTCCGCATCAATCTTTCCAAAGCCATGAGCTGTTGTTGCGATATATTTAAGCTTTTTATGCCTGTCAAAAAATTCATCCGTATAAAATCCATCCTTTATCCATACACCGATGAGTGCATCTGCATCGTCCGCAATCTCATCAACTTTTTCATAATCAAAATTTTCTCTTACTACAAGCTCATCAACCTTTGGTATCCTACCTATCTCTTCCTTCCAGAGAGCAACCAGCTCATCCCTTGACGGATAGCCGGTTGTCTCTCCCTGACATACAACAACCTTCATAATGCCTGCTCCTCCTTATATCAGTTGTCTTTATGAACGCACAATCACGCTTCATTTATTCCCTGCATAGCGTCATATCCTGTTTCGCCCGTTCTCACTCTCACACAATCCCTCACATCATAGATAAATATCTTGCCATCTCCGATATGTCCTGTGTAGAGAACCTTTCTTGCAGTTGATACAACCTGCTCAACAGGAACCTTTGCAACTATTATCTCAACCTTCACTTTCGGTAGAAGCTGAATGTCCACAGGAACGCCTCTGTAATACTCTGTAGCACCCTTTTGTATACCACAGCCAAGCACCTGTGTGACAGTCATGCCTGTTACACCGATATCGTTCATCGCATCCTTTAGTTCTTCAAATTTTGACTGTTTTAATATGATATCTATTCTTGTAAGAATTCCCTTCTTATCAGCCTCACTGTAATCCGAAGCAGCTGCAATCGGAATCGCAGCATCAACAGGGACATCTGTAGGCTTCTCAAGTCCACTGACCTGTGCAAAATCACCTGCGAGTGAATCAACCTGAACATTCGGAAGGAAGTCAGCGTAGGCATTTGAAAGTCCATGTTCATTAGTATCAAGTCCTTCAATCTCCTCACGCTTTGAAACGCGCAGTCCGACTGTCTTGTCGATAATTTTAAACAATATAAATGAAGTAATCACAACCCACAAAATAACTGCCGCCACACCGAGAACCTGAACTGCGAAAAATCCAAATCCTTTTCCGTAAAACAGGCCTTCCGACTCTGATAAAAGACCTATCATTACAGTGCCAAGCATGCCACATACACCGTGTACACTGATTGCACCTACCGGGTCATCAATTTTACACTTTCTGTCTATGAATTCCACTGCAAGCACAATCACAATCCCGCATACAAGACCTATAAGTGCAGCACCAGCCGGGCTTACCATATCGCAGCCGGCTGTTATTCCGACAAGTCCTGCCAAAGCTCCGTTAAGTGTCATGGACACATCAGGCTTTCTGTATCTTATCCATGTAAAAATCATTGTTGTCACACTTGCGACCGCCGCGCTTAAGTTGGTATTCATAAATATCCTGCCGGCAAGAGCAATGTTATCACCCTCCATATTCACAGTAGAACAGCCGTTAAAGCCGAACCAGCAGAACCATAAAATGAACACTCCGAGTGCACCTATAACTATATTGTGTCCGGGTATCGCCCTTGAATTTCCATCCTTGTCATACTTTCCGATGCGCGCTCCAAGCATTTTAGCTCCTACCAAAGCTGCAACACCGCCTACCATATGTACCGCAGTCGAACCTGCAAAATCATGGAATCCAAGCTGTGCCATCCAGCCGCCGCCCCATATCCAGTGACCTGACACAGGATAAATAATAAGTGAAATAACCGCACTGTAGATACAATATGCAGAAAACTTAGTTCTCTCTGCCATCGCTCCCGACACTATTGTTGCACTTGTCGCACAGAATACTGTCTGGAAAATAACATATGTCCATATTGATACACCATCCGGAAGAATATTATCATAATTTCCTGTTATGAAAAAATCGATTGTTCCTATAACAGTTCCGCTTCCAAACATTATCCCAAATCCGATAAACCAGTAAATCACTGTACCTATAGCTAAATCAAGAAGATTTTTCATAATGATATTTCCTGAATTTTTAGCTCTTGTAAAGCCAGCCTCAACCATTGCAAAGCCCGCCTGCATGAAGAAAACCAGTGCCGCACCTATTAACACCCATACTGTATTAATCGCTGATAATCCTGACATATTATCCACCTCTCTTCCCATTTATTCCGCATTCGGATTTGTTATTCTCTTTAAGAATCTCTGTGTAGACGGATGCTTTGGTGCCACAAGAATTTCTTCCGGCTTTCCCTCTTCGACAACAACTCCGCCTTCCATAAATACAACTCTCGATGCCACCTCTCTCGCAAACGCAATCTCATGTGTTACAACAATCATTGTGATACCTGTCTGCGCAACAGCCTTGATGGTATTTAAAACTTCACCTACAAGCTCCGGGTCAAGTGCCGATGTCGGTTCATCAAAGAGAATAACATCCGGGTCTAATATAAGTGCTCTCGCAATTCCGGCTCTCTGCTGCTGTCCTCCTGAAAGCTGTGCCGGATAGAAATCACATCTCTGTTCAAGCCCTACCTTCTTCAATATCTCAAGGCTCATCTCCTTGGCATCAGATTTTTTGAATTTCTTTACCGTAACAAGACCTTCCATGACATTTTCAAGTATCGTCTTATTGGCAAAGAGGTTATAGTTCTGGAAAACCATGGCAGTCTTTCTTCTAAGCTCTATAACCTGTGATTTCGAATGCTTCTTAACATCTACCTCAAATCCGCTGACCGATATTATTCCTTCATCAGCCGCATCAAGAAAATTGATTGTCCTGAGTAATGTTGTCTTTCCTGAGCCGGACGGACCAAGTATTACCACGACCTCTCCTTTTTCGATACTCATATTCACACCTTTTAGAATGTGGTTGCTGCCGAATGATTTATGTATATTTTTAAGTTCAACCATTTCTGCCATAATACAGCCCTCCTTCTATTTATCTAGTTAAACAAGCTTATTAAAATTTAATATTTTTGATAAATCGCTTTTTAATATTGAGTTATGTGCCGTCTTCCCTGCTATGCTGCCACCGCCCTGAACTTTTTAAGATTATTTTCTACAACCCTGAATATTTTATTGAAGATAAAGCTTATAACTTCATAAATAATAGTTGTCATTATATAAGCTTCAATAAAGTTGAGTGCCGGCATGGCAAGAAGATTTGCAGTGGCTGTAATTTCATATACACCGACGTAATATGCAAGCGATGTTCCCTTTACAAGTCCTAAGAACAGACCGCTTAAATTCGGAAGTGCTATAGCCATAGCCTGTGGAAGAACAATTCTTGCAAGTGCCTGCGTCTTTGTCATTCCTACACTGTATGCTGCTTCCATCTGCCCTTCATCAACTGCTGCAAGCGATGAGCGGAATATCTCCGATGCATATGCCGACTGCTCAAGCACCAGTGCTATGATAGCATAAGCAACTGCAGGTACCGAATCCACATTTATCTCCCTGCCAATGCTTACACCATAGCTGTAAATAACATTAGGAAGTGCATAGTAGGATATGTACAAAAGTATGATCATAGGTACACCTCTAAGGAACGAGACATACACTGCAAATATCTGTGAAAGCACCGGAACCTTATTTTTTCTTATAAGCGCAATTCCAAGCCCAAGCAGCCAGCCTATAACCGCCGAAGCAAACGCCATAAGCAGAGTTATCGGTATGGCACCGAAAAGCTTGGGTATCGACTCTGCAATAAATCTGAAATTAATAATCATACGCTCTTCCTCATTTCCAATTTTTTTAGCTTGTCGCTTGTTTCCTGCCCTTTGTATATATCTTCTCTACAAGCTTGGTAAGTTTTTCCAGTATAAAGCATACTGCCCAGAATATAAGGCCTGTCGCAATGTATATCTCAAGTCTGTTAGTTCCATAGCTTGCAGAGCTAAGTGCTCTTGCTTTTCCAAGAATATCTATGACACCTATTGTAAATGCAAGTGATGTTTCCTTGAAAAGCATTATTATATTGTTTCCGAGTGTCGGAATCGCAACTCCTAACGCCTGCGGAAAAATGATTCTCCTAAATGCCATAAAAGGCTTCATTCCAACGCTGTATGCTGCTTCCTTCTGCCCCTTATTTACTGAAAGGTATGCTGCTCTCATCATCTCTGCCATATTTGCCGATGTGCTGAGTGAGAGACATGCAACAATATAAGTTGTCTTGCTTATCCCACTCATATTTACGCCAAGCGCATTCATAAGCTGCGGAAGACCAAGATAAAGTAAAAATATAAGGACGAGTGTAGGAATACCTCTCATAAATGATATCCATCCTTTAGCTGCCGCCTTTGCAGCCTTATTCTTACTGAGCGCTCCTAACGCAACCACCGCTCCGATAATCAATGAAAAAAGCAATGACATAAGAAGTATCTGTATTGTCAGCGGGAATGCCTTCATGACCTTTGGAATATAGCTTGGAATGGATGCCCAGTCATAACTATGTCCCATATTTACCACTCCTTTCGTATCCGGATATACACAAAAATAATTATCCACAATCTTCATATAATCTAAAAGGCTGCCATATAAGGGATTTAATTCCCTACATGACAGCCTTTGTCAAATACATATATTATTTTAGGATTGTGTGTTGTTTTATCTATATTTTATTTTGCTGTGATTGATACCATGTCTGCGTACAGACCGAATACATCTTCGCCGTACCACTTTTCAGAAATCTTTGAAAGCGTCCCATCTGCAACCATTTCCTTTAGAACTGCATCTATATCATCACACAGCTGCTGCTCTGTCTTGGGAAACATCAGGTATGTGTCCTCACACATTACAACATCCGTGAGCATAAGATTATCTATGCCAAGCTCTGGAATAACACTGTCGAAGGTTGCCTTATATGTAAGTGAAGCATCAACCTGACCATTTGAAACCTTCAAAAAGCCATCAGCTGTAGACTGATCCGATACTGCTATGACATCAAGCTCCTGACCCGGATGTGCGTCATTGTATGCCATGAGCATCTGATACTCATAAGCACTCGGATTCTGCTCCATCGTCTTTCCTGCCATATCAGCCATGCTTGTTATTCCTGAATCACTTCTTACGGCAAGGCTCATCGGAGACAAGCAGTAATACTGGCTTGGGAAAAGATATTTCTCCTTCCTTGCATCAGACTGCACAAGCTGATGAGAAAGAAAATTGATTGAGCCTGAATCAATAGAAACAATAAGTGTTGAAAAGTCCATCGCCTGAATCTCAAATTCATACTGTGGAAGTCTCGCATCTAACTCATTTAGCACATCGATATCATAACCGACTGAATTGCCATTCTCATCAAGATAACAGAACGGGGCTGCTCCGTTACCTGTACCAACCACGATATGTCTTACTCCGTCTGCCGATGCCTGTGAAGCATCCTTCTTGCTGCACGCCGTCATTCCCATCACACAAATCGCTGCAAGTGCAATGCAGCCGACTCTCTTTAAAATATTCTTTCTCATACACAGTCCTCCTTTTTCTCTTATAAATATTTCCTTTACACCTGCAAAACAGACAGTAAACACGAAAAAGGCGCTTATCCTTTTCGGATAAACGCCTTCGTTTATGTGTTGTACTTTGTTTTGTTGTGGCTTATTATACAACTTCAAAATCAAAAGTCAATTCATTTTCAGAAAATATATTTTTTTTGTAAAGTTTGTGCAAATTCTTATTTTGATAAAGAGATTTTTGTATATTATAACCATGTCTTTCCATCAAAACTTAAAATAAATAAACGGATTATATGTACCACTTATTATTCTTAAGATACATATGACAAGAAGCACAAGCATGAGCAGCATGTCAGGCACCATAAACCACTCTTTTTTTCTGATTCTGTCATACAAGCCTCGAAGCGACCTCGATGCAAAGCCCATTCCTATAAACGCAAATATGAATGCCAATATAAGCTCCATCGACAAAAATCCAAGACTCTGGTAAATATCATAACCTGCTGTGCCGCCATTATATTTTCCGAACATTGCACCTATATATTGCAGCGCATACACGATATTGTCAGACCTGAACAAAACCCAGCCAAGCACTACAATTAACATTGTATACACCCAGTTAAGCGGCTTTATGGGATTTTTCCCTAGCAGCCTCCCGAAAAACAGACGTTCAATAATCTGGAAAAACGCATAAATCAGACCCCATATAAGAAATGTAAAATCTGCTCCATGCCATATTCCTGTGAGCAGAAATACTATAAACACGTTTCTGTAGGTTTTTAATTTCCCATTCCTGTTCCCGCCGAGCGGAAAATAGACATATTCCTTAAACCATGATGACAATGATATATGCCATCTTCTCCAGAATTCCTGTATGGAAAGCGATGTGTACGGATATGCAAAGTTCTCCTTGAATCTGAAGCCGAACATTCTTCCAAGCCCTATAGCCATATCTGAATATCCCGAAAAATCATAATAAATCTGCATAGTATATGCAAGTGCTCCAAGCCACGCTGTCATGCTGCCCATAGTCTCAGGCTTAATGCTCCATACAGCATCCGCTGTGACCGCAAATGTGTTTGCAAGCAGAACTTTCTTGGCAAGACCGCATATAAAACGCCTCTGTCCCGATACAAATAAAGGCACACTTTCCTTCCTGCCGTCTATCTGCCTTGCAACATCACTGTATTTTACAATCGGCCCTGCAATAAGCTGTGGGAAGAATGCTACATACAATGCAAATTTAAATATATTTTTCTGTACCGGAGCTTTTTTTGTATATACATCGATAACATATGACATTGCCTGGAATGTAAAAAAGGAGATTCCGATCGGAAGCACAATCTCCTTAATTTTCAGTGTACCTGTTCCGTTCATAAGAAACATATCCTTAAATGCCTGCCTGTACCCAATATTACCCACACAAGCTGCATAAATATTCTCAACAAGCACCACACACATATTAAAATACTTAAACACAAAAAGAGTTGCAAGATTCAATATAATAGTCATTATAAGTATGCTCTTTTTTCTCTTTTTTTCAAGCAAACGCCCTGCTGCATAATTAACTGCTATCGAAGCTAACATTATAAACATATAATATATGCCGCCCCACGCATAAAATACAAGGCTGGCTATTAAAAGCCATGTATTTTTAAGTAAATATCTAAGTTCTTCATTCCTTACATTTGAAAGAAGCAGATTCACAACTAAAACTGCCGGAAGAAAAATCCATAAAAAACTCATCGAAGCAAAAAGCATTGCTCCTACCTCGCAAAGAAGCGTGTTCCCGCCTTCTTATCTTCACTGATATCATACAAAAGCTCCGGCTTATCGCCGTTAATTATCACCATATCTATTCCATTCTCATTAGCAATGGAAGCAGCCTTTAATTTTGTAGCCATGCCGCCAGTTCCAAGCTTAGAACCGGCGCCTCCTGCAAGCGCCTTTATATCATCAGTTATCCCATGGACCTCCTCAATAAGCTTTGCATCCTCATACTTATGCGGATCCTTATCGTAAAGCCCATCTATATCCGACATAATCACAAGTGTGTCCGCTTTAGCGACAGAAGCTACTATCGCTGCGAGCGAATCATTCTCTCCAACCTCAAGTTCAAGCTCATCAATCGCAACCGTATCATTTTCATTCACAACCGGAATTACTCCAAGCTCAATGAGCTTTGCCATGGCGTTCTCAACATTTCTCCTTCTGTCCTCAATAAGAACATACTTTGTAAGAAGAAGCTGTGCAACCGTCACACCATACTCTGAAAACTGCTTATCATACATATCCATAAGTTCGCACTGTCCTACTGCAGCACATGCCTGCTTGCCGGGTGTGTCTTTAGGGCGCTCCCTAAGTCCAATCTTACTCATGCCAAGAGCAATAGAACCGCTCGACACAAGTATCATCTGGTTTCCTGCATTCTGAAGGTCAGCAATCGTCTTTACTATCTTCTCAACTCTCCTTATATTAAAATGCCCTGTCGCATATGTCAGAGTTGATGTACCTACTTTTACTACAATTCTCTTTCCTGTCATATCAATTCTCCCATAATGGGACACAGGGGTCAGACCCCAGTGTCCCAAAAAATTAAAACTGGCTGTTATAAAGCTGTGAATAGAATCCGCCTTTTGCAAGAAGGGTATCATGGTTACCCTGCTCAATTATATGTCCGTCATTCATAACAAGGATAACATCTGCCTCACGTATTGTGGAGAGTCTGTGAGCTACGATAAAGCTTGTTCTTCCCTTCATCATCCGTGCAAAAGCTTCCTGAATCTTGATTTCTGTTCTTGTATCGATTGAAGATGTCGCCTCATCGAGAATAAGCATCGGTGGCAGGCAGAGCATTACTCTGGCAATACATAAAAGCTGCTTCTGTCCCTGCGACAAGCTTCCGCCATCCTCGTTGAGCACTGTGTCATATCCTTTCGGAAGTCTCTTTATAAAGCTGTGTGCATGTGATGCCTTAGCTGCCTCAATCATCTCATCATCTGTCGCATCAGGCTTACCCATCTTCAGGTTCTCTCTTATGGTTCCGTTCTTTAACCATGTATCCTGAAGCACCATACCATATGACTTTCTTAAGCTTCCTCTTGTCACATCCCTGATATCATCGCCGGCAACCTTGATACTTCCTGAATTTACGTCATAGAAGCGCATAAGAAGATTGATAAGTGTTGTCTTTCCGCATCCTGTAGGACCTACTATTGCAATACGCTGTCCCGGCTTAACTGAGAGATTGAAGTTCTCGATAAGCTTCTGATCAGGAACATATGAAAAATATACATCTTCAAGTTCAACATGACCGTCAGCAATGGCTGTCTTTGCCTTCTCAGGCTCAGGAACCTGCGGTTCTTCCTCTATAAGCTCCATAACTCTTCCCGCACATGTAAGTGCATTCTGAAGCTCTGTGACAACACCTGAAATCTCGTTAAAAGGCTTTGTATACTGGTTAGCGTAGCTTAACATACATGAAAGCTTACCGACACTTATTCTTCCATGCACCGCAAATATGGCACCTACTAAAGCTACAAGCATATACACGATACTGTTTACAAATCTTGTTGAAGGGTTAGTTATCGATGAGAAGAAAATTGCCTTTAAGGAGCACTTTTCAAGTCTGTCATTGACTTCATCGAATTTTTTCTTTACTTGCGCTTCCTGGCTGTATGCCTTTACAACCTTAAGATTTCCGACCATCTCATCGATGATTGCCGTCTGCTCACCTCTTGTCTCCGACTGCTTTTTGAACATTGCATGTGTGTTCTTAGCAATATAAGCCGCAGCAAAAAGTGAAAGCGGAGTAACACAGACTACGACAACCGTTATAGGAATACTTACCGTCAGCATAAAACCAAGCGTTCCAAGTATTGTTATCACGCCTGTAAAAAGCTGTGTAAATCCCATCAAAAGTCCATCTGCAAACTGGTCAACATCGGCAATGACACGGCTTACAACATCTCCGTAAGGATGTCCGTCAATGTACTTTAACGGAAGAATCTCAATCTTTCTTATTGCCTCTGTACGGATATCTCTTATTACATTGTAAGTAATCTTATTGTTGCACACATTCATAAGCCACTGTGCAAGCGCACCGATAATGATAACAGCCGCCATTGTCTTAATTATTGCAATTATTCCATCAAAATCCACAAGTCCCTTGTCGATTATGAGGTCCACAGCATTACCGGTAAGTATCGGCACATACAATGTACATGCCACAGTCACTGCTGCCAATAATATCGATATTATGAGAAAAGCATAATATTTCTTAATATATCTGAGCACCTTTCCAATCGTGCCCTTGTCCTCACTGGTTAATTTCCTGACCTTTGCCATGACTAAGCCTCCTAATTTTCTCTATATTCACAGAAATGGGTAATTCGCAATCCGCTCCGCTCCTTGCTCATAAAACAACATCTACTTCGTAGATATTCGGGTAATTCGCAATCTGCTCCGCTCCTTGCTCATAAAACAACATCTACTTCGTAGATGTTGTTTTAAACTGTGAATTATAAATCTCTTTGTATACTTCACAATTCTCAAGAAGCTCTTTTTGCGTTCCCATTCCAGCCATCTGACCATCATCAAGAACAATTATCTTATCCGCATGCATTATGGATGCTGTCCTCTGCGATACTATGAATACAGTCATATTCCCAGGAAGTGCTGCGATAGCCGCACGGAGCTTGGCATCAGTTGCATAGTCAAGCGCCGATGCACTATCATCAAGTATGAGAATATCCGGCTTTCTTACAAGCGCTCTTGCTATTGTGAGACGCTGCTTCTGACCGCCTGAAAGATTCTTTCCTCCCTGCGCAATCTCAAAATCAAGCCCGCCTTCCTTAGTCTCCACAAATTCTCTAGCCTGTGCTGCATCTATAGCTTCCCACAGTTCCTCATCAGTGGCATCATTCTTGCCCCATTTCAGATTTTCTCGAATGGTTCCCTTAAAAAGAACTGCCTTCTGCATTACGATTCCGACATGTGCTCTCAGCTCATCGAAGCTATATTCATTTACATTAATGCCATCAACAAGCACCTCTCCCTGCGTTGCAGCATAGAATCTGGGTATAAGCCCGACAAGGGATGATTTTCCTGAACCGGTACCTCCGATGATACCCACTGTCTCTCCCTTCTTTACCGAAAAATCAATTCCGGTCAGTGAATTATCAGCACCATCATTATAGCAAAGATTTACATTCTTAAATTCTACTGCATATCCATCCTTTGGCTGTGCACTGTATTTTGTACTGCCTTCCTCCATTGAAGGTTTAATCTCGAATACAGACTGGATACGATTACCGCATGCAACTGCCTTCGTAACAGTTATTATAAGATTGGCAAGCTTTACAAGCTCCACAAGTATCTGTGACATGTAATTTACAAGTGCAACAACCTGTCCCTGTGTAAGTATGCCTGCATCAACACGGATTGCTCCGGTCCATATGAGAGCAGCTATCGCACCATTTACAATTATGAAGGTGACAGGATTCATGAGCGCTGAAATCTTTCCGACGAACTTCTGAAGTCCTGTGAGAACCGCATTCTTCTCATCAAAATTCTCAATCTCGCTCTGTTCCTTATTGAATGCCCTGATTACACGCACACCTGTAAGGTTCTGTCTTGTAATTCCAAGAACCGTGTCAAGCGCTCCCTGAACCTTCTTAAAAAGCGGTATGCTTATAAGCATAATTCCAAATACAACTACCGCTAAGAGAGGTATCGCAACAACGAATATAAGAGCTGCCTTGACATCAATAGTAAACGCCATAATCATGGCTCCAAACACGATAAAAGGTGAACGAAGGAAGAGTCTTAATACAAGATTAACTCCAGACTGTACCTGATTGATATCACTTGTCATTCTTGTGATAAGTGTCGATGTACCTAGTGTATCAATCTCCTTAAATGAAAGACTCTCTATATGCGCAAACAAAGCTGATTTAAGCTTTGCTGCAAAGCCGACTGCTGCCTTTGCTGAAAAATACTGTGCCGTGAGTGAACATGTAAGTCCCACTACAGCAAGAACAACAAGAACTACCGCCATCCTCACAATATAAGGAACATCCTTGTTCTCAATACCTGTATCAATGATTGCCGCAATTACAAGCGGTACAAAAAGCTCAAACGAAGCCTCAAGCATTTTAAAAAGAGGAGCTAAAATCGTCTCTTTTTTGTATGCCTTTAAATACACAAGTAATTTTTTCATACCCTTCACTCCTAAATTTTATCATTTTAGAAAACTATTCAGTATACAGTCTATAAAAACCCTTCTTATATAACTTACACACCCTCTTAATATGACTATTTTTTATGTTATATGATAAGTGCCCTTTTCATTATCACTCAAAAATTGTTGTCATATAACTCTTTTCACCATCGCACATCAGCACGATATCCACAGCCTTATCAATATTTCCGTAAGCTCCTATGGAATAATCACCAAGTGATGTGCTTCCCTCCAAAAAAGGAAGCTTTAGAGCTATCGATGCAGCTGTCGCAAGATGTCCCGACTCTATTGCACCTCTTATAAAATATACCGCTTCATAAGCAGGTCTTACACCATCGGAAGTTACATCTCCCAATTTCCCGGCAAAGCTTTTAACTGCCTCATTATCCTTATCGACAGCCATATTGACAGGAATGTATATATCGTAACCATATGTGTCACCAGCATACTCATTCCATTCCGGAAGCCCGATAAAGACACCATCATAACCTTTTTTCTCTGCCACAGACAAAATCATGTCCAAGTTATCATACGCTGCCGGGATAAAAAGATTTTCCGCCTTTGCAGCAACTATACTGTCAAAAATCTTTTCAAGCTCTTCCACCGTGTACTCCGACAATTCTCCGGCATAAACCGTATCTAAATTGTATGAGTTGACTGCCGCCGCCATATCCTCGTACAGCGAAATATATCTTTCATCCTCCGTGGGACACACAAGCGCCACACTCTGGCTACCCTGCGTTTTATTCTGCTTTGTTGAAAGCAGCTTAGCCATGGCCTGCATCGCATATTTATCCGAAAAACATGCCTGATATACAAAATTGGCCGCCGCAACAAGTGCGTCATCCGTTATGGAAGGAGTTATTATCGGTACATTCGCAGATGAACTCGCATTTATAAGCTCCTTCATCCCTTTAGAATTGTTAGTCCCTATTACGGCACATACTCCCTCCTCGACAAGCTTATAATATCCGGCTACGGAATTCATATAATCGCCGGCATCATCCATTTTTATAAGTTCTAACATGTATCCGTCTGTGAGCACTCCACCCGCAGCGTTAATCTCATCCACAGCAATGCTTGCCGCACTGTACAGCTGTTCCGACTCGGGCGCTTTTTCTCCGCTAAAGTCAAGCAGCACTCCGACTTTCACCACAGGTTCTTCATCTTTTGTTTCGCTTTTCTTTTTTCCACATGCACTAAGACCGACACATGCTATTACAAGCAGTGCAAGAAGCCTTAAAAGCCTAAGCCTCCAGCCCTTAAACTTATATGTCTCTTCAACAGCTTTTTCGTCATGTGTTCTTTTTTTTTCTGACATAAATAAATTCCTTTCCTGCCAAAACGCCTGCAGCTAGACTCTAAGGCTCCACTCAGAACAATCTACAACTCTTGTAGCAAGCCCATCATAAAAATCCGGCTCATGGCAGATGAGAAGAATACTTCCCTTGTATTCTTTAAGCGCTCTCTTAAGCTCGTCCTTGGCATCGACATCGAGATGATTGGTAGGCTCGTCTAAAAGCAGCACATTTGACGCTCGGTTAATAAGCTTACAAAGTCTCACTTTTGCCTGCTCTCCTCCGCTTAATACCTGCACCTGGCTCTCAATATGCTTCGTTGTAAGTCCGCATTTTGCAAGTGCTGAGCGCACCTGATACTGGGTATATCCCGGAAATTCCTTCCATATTTCTTCTATACATGTATTTCTGTTGCCGGGAGCCATCTCCTGCTCGAAATACCCTATTTCAAGGTAATCTCCAAGCTCTACATCTCCCGAAAGTGCAGAAACAAGCCCCAAAATGCTCTTTAACAGCGTTGTCTTTCCTATACCGTTTGCACCGAAGAGAACGACCTTCTCTCCGCGCTCCATTGTAAAATCAAGAGGTCTTGAAAGCGGCTCATCATACCCTATGACAAGTCCTTTAGTCTGAATAATATATCTTCCCGGAGTCCTTGCCTCCGAGAAATTGAATTCAGGCTTAGGCTTTTCCACTGCCTTTTCTATTATATCCATCTTGTCAAGCTTCTTCTGCCTTGACATTGCCATATTTCTCGTTGCAACTCTCGCCTTGTTTCTTGCAACAAAGTCCTCAAGTTCTGCAATTTCCTTCTGCTGTCTGTTATATGCAGCCTCTCTCTGTGCCTTTTTCATCTCATATACTTCCATGAACCTGTCATAGTCGCCAACATATCTGTTAAGCTCCTGATTCTCCATATGGTAGATAAGATTTACAACGCTGTTTAAAAACGGAATATCATGCGATATGAGAATAAAAGCATTTTCATAATCGATAAGATATCTCTTCAACCATTCGATATGCACTGCATCAAGATAGTTCGTCGGCTCATCGAGCAATAAAATATCCGGCTTTGCTAAAAGAAGCTTTGCTAAAAGCACCTTCGTTCTCTGACCGCCTGAAAGTTCGGTAACATCCTTATCCATGCCTATATCTTCAAGACCTAATGCTCTTCCGACCTCATCAACCTTCGAATCAATAATATAGAAGTCATGTGCCATCAGAAGCTCCTGAATAACTCCTAACTCCTCCATAGCCTCATCCATGTTCTCTAAAGTACCTGCTGCCATGGCATCACATATGGCATTCATCTTCTCTTCCATATCAAAAAGGTCTGCGAATGCACTCTTAAGGACATCCCTTATTGTCATTCCCTTTGTGAGAACCGCATGCTGGTCAAGATAACCTACCTTCACATTTTTCGCCCATTCAACCTTGCCCTCGTCCGGCATAAGCTTGCCTGTTATTATGCTCATAAAGGTTGATTTTCCTTCACCGTTGGCTCCGATAAGACCTATATGCTCTCCCTTTAAAAGTCTGAAAGACACATCTTTAAAAATTGCCCTGTCACCAAAACCATGGCTCAAGTGCTCGACATTAAGTATACTCATATTTCTTTCCTTTTCTCTGTAATTACATTAAAACAATTCTGCTACATCAATTTCCTTGAAATACTGCTGTCCGCATTCAATTCAATCTTATGTAGTATACACAAATTATTCCTGTTCGTCTACATGCTAAATTCCTATATTATTTATTTTTTTGATTTTTTTCTTAAATTATATTTTGATTAATGTTAACCGTATATTATTTTACAGTTGACATTTCTCTTTTTCAAGCTTATACTCAGTATCATGCATGAATTTGCAGCTTTTCAAAGCCATGAACATATGATTGGAGTCTGCTGTGAAAAACTGCAGATACATTACAATATTATGGAGGATATCATGAAAAAATCAATTTACACCACCAAAGAAATTGCTCTTATCGCCCTTTTTGTGGCTCTCACCGCAGTATGTGCATGGATAACAATTCCGATGCCTGCGCCTTTTGCTCCGTTCACACTTCAGACATTCGCAGTATTTACCGCACTTGGCATACTCGGTCTTAAGAATGGGCTTACAGCTATCATTGTGTATTGTCTCTTGGGCATCGTAGGACTTCCTGTTTTCGCTGGAATGAAGGGTGGTGTCGGAGTTCTTCTTGGCACAACGGGCGGCTACATAATCGGATTCATCTTCACAGCACTTTCTGTAGGTCTTATAACAAAGAAGTTCGGAAAAAGCATCCCTGTCCTTGCCCTCTCAATGGTAATCGGACTTATTTTATGCTATGCATTCGGAACAGCATGGTTTATCGTTGTATATACCAACACTAAGAGTGCTGTAGGAATATCAAGTGCTCTTGCATGGTGTGTAACACCTTATATTCTCCCTGACCTTGTAAAGATTGCCGTAGCAATCACAATCGTTAAGGCGGTTGACAAATCCAAGGTTATGAAAACTGTTACAGCTTAATTTTTTAGCAATACAGTTCAAAAATATAGCTTTAAAATCAATTAACCTGTTTATATTTTAATACAATTTCAGTTCTCTAATATGGGCATGTGAAATGTTACATTAACTTTCACATGCCCATTATATTATTCATATAAAATTTACCTATTATATAGTCTTAGCCGATTACAGCTTCAAACCGCAAGATATATCACAGAATGTATATTTACAAAAACTGTCTTTTTTCTTTGATTTTATCACATAAAATTAATCTTAGCTTATTGTCCTTGAACCTATAAATATATAATTATGTTTTGTTTTCCTTAAATATATTAAAAAGCTATAACCCCAAGATGCTCTAGCAGTATCTTCGTTCCTATAAGTATAAGTATGATTCCTCCGGCAAGCTCCGCCTTTGACTTATACTTGACACCGAACACACTTCCAACTTTCACGCCTACAGCTGACAATGTGAATGTGACACACCCTATAAAAATTATAGCCCACCATATGTTAACATCAAGAAATGCAAAGGTAACACCTACAGCAAGCGCATCAATGCTCGTTGCTATCGCAAGCATGAGCATAATCTTAAATCCGAGTGACGCGTTCGCGCTCTCCTCGCTCTTATCAAATGATTCCTTAATCATGTTCGCACCGATGATCAACAGAAGCACAAATGCAATCCAGTGGTCAATGGCTGTGATATATGACTTGAACCGGCTTCCAAGCAGCCATCCGATAAGAGGCATAAGTGCCTGAAATCCACCAAACCATGCTCCAACAATTGCCGCATTCTTAAAGGTAATCTGCTTCATCGCAAGCCCCTTACATACAGACACCGCAAAGGCATCCATCGACAATCCTACCGCCAAAATAAATAACTCCGGTAAACCCATACATAACTCTCCATTCTTCACATATGTAATATATTGTTACCTGTAAGCAGCTTTCCATACCCGGGCAGATATGACTTGCCTTGTAAATACATGCTTTAGCGAAACATCTGCAAAACATTCCTTCCTGTTATCGAAAAAGGCTGTTTAGGCTATATAATTTTATATACTTACGCAAAAAACGAGACTTATGTATGACAATCACGCCATACATAAGTCTCGTTATTTAAGATAAGCCAGATGCTATTTTGCAGATATTAATACCATTGCCTTCTGCATATCACATCAGTCTGTTGACTTACCACGTATTCACGCTAACTACTCCCTTACAGGTTCGCTTATTTTAACACATATCTTAAGAAATTGCAATACCCATCTGTGGGACACCGGGACCAGACCCCTCTGTCCCAATTATTCGTAATCTACAACGCTTGCCCACTTGAGAAGAAGCTCTCTCTCCTCCGGCTTACCCTTGACGGACTGTGAAGCTGCTACGATTGGAAGCCACTTCTGTACATACTGCTTGCCGATACCGCTCTTCTCGCAGAATAAGTTGAGATACTTATCAGCTAACTTCTGCTGTCCTGAAAGTGCGAATACGAGATATGTTCTCGCTGCATCTGCGGAAGCATTACCCTGTGTAGCATGTGACCAGTCAAGAATATATGCCTTTCCCTCGGCAGTTATAATAATGTTGCTTGGGTTAAAATCACCGTGGCATACTTTATCATGCTTATGCATTCCTTCAAGGCTTGTATGAAGGTCATAACGTGTTGATGGGTCAATGTCAGCCTCTGCAATCTTACGCATCATCTTGTCTGTGAGCTTAGTAAGAAGCGGAGCCTTCTTAGAGTGAACCTCTCTCTGGAGATTTACGAAGAGCTCAAGATACTCATCTTCCTTTTCCGGATGCTTCTTCATAAGCTCCTCTAATGTTGTTCCTTCTATGTACTCACTGATAATAGCCCACTTGCCATCAATCTTCGTAACTTCCAAAATCTTAGGGATAAGTAATCCTGTCTCCTCAACTCTCGCCTGATTGAGTGCCTCATTGAGAATATCTGACTTCTTGTAATCCTCATTAAAGAGCTTAATAACTGTGTCTCCATCACGGTAAATTGTCTTAGTCGGACGCTTTGCAATAACATTGTCAAGTTTCATTGTCTATACCTCCATGCATTAATTTATAACACCTTAAAAAATGAAATACTTTACATATTATATGTCACATACAGCTGTCTAATCAGCCATATGTTCCACAATTATGTATTCAACGCTATATACTTATTGTTTACAATTATTATAGCATAACCCATTAATTTTTTCCACAAATTTATTCATATTTTAGAATTGTCAGAATAAAATTTGCAAAATAAAACTTCCGAACCCGGCTCGCGAGTCCGGAAGCCATTCATTACATTAATTACTTTCCGTAATATGCTCTAAGATACATCTCCTTGATTTCCTTCATAAGAGGATATCTTGGGTTAGCACCTGTACACTGGTCATCGAATGCCTGCTCAACCATGTTGTCGAGTGTGTCAAGGAAGTACTTCTCGTCTACTCCGTAATCCTTGATTGTCTTCTTGATACCAACTCTCTCCTTGAGAGCCTCAATCTTCTCGATAAGACCTTCTAACTTCTCCTGATCGTTCTTGCCCTTTACTCCGAGATAATCAGCAACCTCTGCGTATCTTGCAAGTGTATGAGGATGGTCGTACTGAGGGAATGTACCCATCTTAGAAGGTACCTCAGCAGCGTTAAATCTCATAACATCTGTGATGAGGAGAGCGTTAGCAATACCGTGTGGAAGGTGATGGAATGCACCAAGCTTATGTGCCATAGAGTGGCATACACCGAGGAATGCATTTGCAAATGCCATACCTGCCATAGTAGCTGCGTTACCCATCTTCTCTCTTGCAACAGGGTCATTAGGACCATTGTCATAAGCTCTTGGAAGATACTCAAATATCATCTTAAGAGAACGAAGTGCAAGACCATCTGTGAAGTCTGTAGCCATCATTGAAGCGTAAGCCTCAAGAGCATGTGTTACGGCATCGATACCGGAAGCAGAGGTAAGTCCCTTAGGAGCATCCATCATCATATCTGCATCAACGATTGCCATCTTAGGAAGCAGCTCGTAATCTGCAAGAGGATACTTAACTCCTGTTCTCTGGTCTGTGATAACCGCAAAAGGTGTAACCTCAGAACCTGTACCTGCTGATGTAGGAACAGCGATGAAGTATGCCTTCTCACCCATCTTAGGGAATGTATAGATACGCTTACGGATATCGCAAAAACGCATTGCCATGTCGAGGAAGTTAACCTCAGGATGCTCATACATTACCCACATAATCTTACCGGCATCCATTGCTGAACCACCGCCGACTGCTATAATACAGTCAGGTTCGAAGGAACGCATAGCTTCTGCACCCTCTGTAGCTGAAGCAAGTGATGGATCCGGTGCTACATCATAGAATGTTGTGTGCTTAATTCCGAGTTCATCAAGCTTATCTGTAATAGCCTTTGTATATCCGTTAGAATAGAGGAACTTATCTGTTACGATGAATACCTTCTTCTTGTTCATTACAGTCTTAAGCTCCTGAAGTGCAACAGGAAGACAGCCCTTCTTAATATATACCTTCTCAGGTGCTCTGAACCAAAGCATGTTCTCTCTCCTCTCAGCAACCGTTTTAATGTTGATTAAATGCTTAACTCCTACGTTCTCTGATACGGAGTTACCACCCCATGAACCACATCCGAGTGTGAGAGATGGTGTGAGCTTGAAGTTGTAAAGGTCACCGATGCCACCCTGTGATGAAGGTGTATTGATGAGAATACGGCAGGTCTTCATTCTCTCTGAGAACTCATCAATCTTAGCCTTCTCTGTTCCTACATTGACATAGAGTGAAGATGTGTGTCCGTAACCGCCGTCTGCGATTAAGTGCTCTGCCTTAGAAACTGCATCCTCGAAATCCTTAGCCTTGTACATTGCAAGTACCGGTGAAAGCTTCTCATGTGCGAACTCCTCTGAAAGCTCTACGCTCTCAACCTCACCTATAAGAATCTTAGTTGCCTCAGGAACCTTAACTCCTGCAAGCTCTGCAATCTTATATGCAGGCTGGCCAACAATCTTAGCATTAAGTGCACCATTGATGATGATTGTCTTTCTAACCTTCTCTGTCTCAGCTGCATTCAAGAAGTAGCAGCCTCTGTCCGCAAATTCCTTCTTAACCTGCTTATATACCTTATCAAGAACGATAACTGACTGCTCTGAAGCACAAATCATACCGTTATCAAATGTCTTAGAATGGATGATTGAATTGACTGCAAGAGTTATATCAGCAGTGTCGTCAATGATTGCAGGTGTGTTACCTGCACCTACGCCAAGTGCCGGCTTACCGCTTGAATAAGCAGCCTTAACCATACCAGGTCCACCTGTTGCAAGAATGATATCTGCTTCCTTCATGAGAATGTTGGTAAGCTCAAGGCTTGGAACATCAATCCATCCGATGATTCCTTCCGGTGCTCCTGCCTTAACTGCTGCCTCAAGAACAACCTTAGCTGCTGCTATTGTGCTGCCCTTAGCTCTTGGATGAGGGCTTATGATAATACCATTTCTTGTCTTTAATGAAATAAGAGTCTTAAAGATAGCTGTTGATGTAGGATTAGTTGTTGGAATAACCGCTGCAACAACACCGATTGGCTCAGCAATCTTCTTAGTACCGTATGCCTTATCCTCCTCAAGTACTCCACATGTCTTTGTATCTCTATATGCATTGTAAATATACTCTGATGCAAAATGATTCTTTATAACCTTATCTTCAACGACACCCATGCCTGTCTCTTCAACTGCCATCTTAGCAAGAGGAATTCTCGCCTGATTGGCTGCCATAGCTGCCTCAAAGAAAATCTTATCTACCTGTTCCTGTGTGTAAGTAGCAAAAATCTTCTGTGCCTCTCTTACACTTGCAAGCTTCTTCTCAAAGCTCTCAACACTATCAACTACCTCATACGTTTTCTCCATCACTAGAGCCTCCCTGAATGAATAAGTGGTGCGACATCATATTGACACATTGTTTGAGAGAATACATTAAAAATTATAAATGAATCTCATGTCGCTTTGTTAATTATTTAACATTAACTCTGTTAATAAATTAACACACTTCTATTTACATGTCAACACCTATTATAAAATTTTTTTCAAAAAATTAAAACAAACTATTCTTCAATAGTACAATTATGATAAAAAATCAGTACTTCTATCCCAAAATGCAAAATAAATGGTAGCTATTCACATTAAAATATAGTATATTTCTCACAGAACATACAAAGTGAGGAATCCACAATGTCAGAAAAAGATATTTTTACCAAGAAATCCCTCGATATAGAGGGTAACCTCTCAGAGACAGAGGAGACATTCATAGACAGCTACGGCAAGCATGAGCAGAAGCCTCTCAGGATACTTCTAAGTCTCTATAAGGGACATTACTTGCAGCTTGTATTGTCAGGTCTTTTCTTTGCACTTAAGCATGCATGTGTATGGTATCTGCCGGTTGCCACAGCCGGTGTAATCAACATTGCTTCCGGCACAGATGACGGCGGGCTCTCCGGCATTCTCTTCTATATAAGTATAGAGATTGCGCTGGTTCTCATAAATATGCCTGCCAACTATCTGTATGTACATTTCAGAAGCCTGGCAATACGCAATATGGAGGCAGGTCTTCGAGGTGCACTTGTGCGTAAGCTTCAACAGCTCTCCATCACATATCACAAGGAAATGCAGTCGGGAAGACTGCAATCGAAGATAATGCGTGACGTTGAAGCAATCGAGACACTGTCACAGCAGCTCTTTACCAACATTCTCACCATACTTTTAAACCTCATTGTTGCATTTGCTGTAACAGGAATGAGGAGCCATACGGTGCTTATATTTTTCGTTATATGCGGACCTGTTGCAGCCCTGACGATGGTAGCATTCAAGAATCAGATTAAGCGTACCAACTCTACATTCCGTAAAGAGATGGAGACAACCTCCGCAAAAGTCATGGAAATGGTTGAACTTATACCGGTGACAAGAGCGCATGCACTCGAAGATGAAGAGATTGATAAGATGGAAAACCAGTTAAGCTCTGTTGCCAAAAGCGGCTACCGTCTTGATATCGTCCAAGCCAATTTTGGTGCAGTCGGCTGGTGTGTATTCCAGGTATTCCAGGTGCTATGTCTTGGCTTTACAGGCTATCTCGCCTTCCATGGCCAGACAACCGTCGGAGACATCACTCTCTACCAGACATACTTTTCAACCATAGTCAACCAGATTTCAAGCTTTATAAATCTACTTCCTATCATATCTAAAGGACTTGAATCGGTTAACTCGGTCGGTGAAGTTCTACTCGCTAACGATGTTGAAAATAACAAGGGAAAGACCAAAATCAAATCTGTCCGCGGACAATTCGATTTCGAGAATTTATGTTTTGGCTATGACAGCAGCAAGCCTGTCCTTAACCATCTCAACCTGCACGTTGAGCCGGGTGAAACAATAGCACTTGTCGGTGAATCCGGAGCAGGAAAATCAACCGTTCTCAATATGGTAATCGGCTTTAACAAGCCTGATTCGGGACGTATTCTCCTAGATGGCATGGACATGAATACAATAAATCTTCAATCATACAGACAGCATATAGCAGTTGTTCCGCAGACTTCAATCCTGTTTTCCGGAACCATAAAGGATAATATCACTTACGGAATCGATAAGGTCTCCGAGCAAAAGCTTAATCAGGTTATTGACGCAGCTAATCTAAGGAGCTTTATTGACAGTCTGCCTGACGGTCTTAACACAGTTGTAGGCGAGCATGGCGGCAAATTAAGCGGCGGTCAGCGTCAGCGTATCTCTATAGCACGCGCACTAATCCGCGACCCCGATATCATTATCTTAGATGAAGCTACCTCAGCTCTTGACAGTATATCGGAAAAAGAGATTCAGGAGGCACTTAACAATCTCACAAAGGACAGAACAACATTTATCGTTGCTCACAGACTCTCTACAATCAAGGGAGCCGACAAGATTGCTGTTCTTCGCGAAGGTCACTGCACCGAATACGGAAGCTATGATGAGCTTATGGCTCTTAAGGGCGAATTTTATGAAATGAGGCGCTTACAGTTATAACTAAATATACAAGTCACATACAAAAGAGTACATATACACCGGTAATTGTGCATATGTACTCTTTTATATTGTCTGATATTATTTTTGTTATTCTATATATCTTACATATTGTGATGCATGGACAATTTACTTGTCCAGAATTTCTATGTTCGCCTGATTCTCCTGCTCATAGATACATACCCATGTCTTTCCCTGATTGAATGTAATCTCTGAGTCATCCCAGTATGTGTATCTTGTAGGCCCATAACCATAAGTATAATTACAGCCAAGGTTAGTGTTCACACCGTCAACTTCCTTACTCCACTTAATCCACTGTGCTGTTCCATTTGTCACATAAAGACCTATTCCGCTTCCGGTAAGAAGGTATAAAGGTGAACCATTCCAGTACTGTTCGCCCGGAACCAGCTTGAATATGATATTCTCGACTGCAATCTGCTTGCCTGTCATCTCATCAATCTGAGGCTCGCCGTACTCATAACGATAATAAAGACCATCATCCTCATTATAGACAAAATAAGCGTTATTATATGCATATCCTGTCTTGAGCGTGATACATTTTTCAGCATCAGGATAATCTATAGGTGTCGTCGACTTATTGAATTTGAGCGGTGCAGCATAGTCCTCATCAAGATAGGTTGAAACCTTCTTATTGACCATTGCAGTTACAAGATTTTCCGGAGTAGTAAATACATTATGCGGTGAAACTCTGTCTGAACGTCTCTCATAATTGTAATCGCCGTTCATTCCGTTAAATGTACGCAGCTCCGGGTCACTTAAAAATTCAAGAGCAAAGTCCGACTGTCCGAAGTGGAAATATGCAGCGTCATACTCTGCCGCAAGGAACGGATAATAGTCTCTACAGCTTCTTATAGAGCCTATAGATGTTACATCATCATAATTCTGGAAAACACCCATAAGTCGTGTCACTCCGCCCTCACACTGACCCTCGAATATTACGTCAGCCATGCTTATTCCGCTCTGTGGAAGTCCTGCCTGAATATTATTATACATGACAGCTATAGGTCTGCGGTATGCAATAGTATCATTAATCCACTCACCTGTCAAAAAGCTTCTCACTGTCTCGCCTTTAGGTATAAGGCTTGTGTCTGACTCTAATGAAGGAAATCCATTATCCACCGGGTCGGTATCCGGCGCCTTCTCGTCATCAGTTGTTGTCTCCTCCTGCGAAGTGTTCTTTTCTGTAGTTGTAACCTCCTGTGAGCTGGTCTGTTCCGGCGAAGCTTCTACAGTGCTATCCGTATCAGTCTTTTTTCCGCATCCTGACAGAATTAAAGCTGATGCAGCGACAAGCATTGCCGTTCTGCCAATTAAATTTCTCTTAATCATAAACTCTCCTCCTGAATATTATATGTCCATAATAGTCTGAATATTTTTATATACTATCACATAGCAAAGTATATTGTCAATTTTTTCACTATGTATCAGCTCTATTACCTGGCAAGCCATCCGCCATCTACAGCCAATGTGAAGCCATTGACATAATTCGATGCGGCTGATGCAAGATATACGACCGCACCTGCCATGTCATCCGGTGTTCCCCAGCGCCCTGCCGGAATACGTGATAAAATCTCATCGCTTCTGTCATCATCGCTTCTTAGCGCCTGAGTATTGTTAGTAGCCATGTATCCCGGAGCGATTCCATTGACATTTATATTATACTTAGCCCACTCATTAGCCATGGCTCTTGTAAGACCAAGCACAGCGCTCTTGCTCGCCGTATAAGACGGAACTCTTATGCCACCCTGATATGAGAGCATGGACGCTATATTGATTATCTTTCCTCCGCTGTTTTGTGCAATGAACTGCTTAGCTGCTGCTTGACAAAGGAAAAATGTAAACTTCTGGTTAAGAAATACAACCGAATCCCAATCCTCCTCAGTATAATCAATAGCATCATTTCTCTTAATTATGCCAGCATTATTGACAAGAATATCTATGTGCCCATAACGCTCAACTGCACTATTTATGATTATATCAATAGGCTCCATTGATGACAAATCTGCCTTCACCTGTAAAAAACTGCTTCCTGCCTCCTCGACAAGCTTCTTTGTCTCATCACAGTCTCTTCTTGCCACGCCTACAATATCAGCTCCCGCCTGTGCAAGTGCAACGCACATTCCTTGTCCTAGACCTGTATTGGCTCCTGTAACTATTGCAACCTTTCCTTTCAGGCTGAACATATCAAGTATCATATCTTTCACTGCTCCTTATTTTCTATTTTCCTGTAATTATTTATAGCTAACCTGCAAAATGCAACGCATCTCGTTGGTGAGCTTACATTTTCCTCTTTATTCCATGTCTTTGAGGCTTAACTGTAATATCCGTCACAACAGCTCCTTCACGCATTGCCAGAACACTCATGACACATTGAGCTATTTCCTCCGGCAGAAGTCTTTCGTCCTCCTCATCGCAGGAAGTAAAATCCGCATTCCTGTAAAAGAGCGACTCAGTCATATCAGGGTGTATATTGACAACCTTGACACCGTACTTTCTAGCCTCATCAAAAAGGCTGTTTCCAAAGCTTGTAAGCGCTGCCTTGCTGGCACCGTAGGCACAGCCGTAAGTATTGGATTTCTTTGCTGTGACGGATGAAATGTTGACAATCACTCCGCCGTTTTTTTTCATGTCACGAAGCAAAAGACCTGTAATTATCATAGGAGCTTCTACATTCACAGCCACCATCTCATGAATTCTGTCAGGATTAATCTGCTCATGAGGTCCGAAATATCCGACTCCCGCACAGTTTACAAGAACATGTATATGTCCTGCTTCTTTCCTTAAATCCGATATAGTGTGCTCCACATCCGTGTGCCTTTTAAGGTCACATACCAGTGGGCGGAACATCGGATTCTGTGTAAGCTCTTCCTGTTTTTTATAATCTCTTCCGATTCCGTACACTTCATAATCGTCACGAATCAAAGCTGCCGCTATCGCTGCACCTATTCCGCTTGACGCTCCTGTAACTATTGCCTTTTTCATCGCTATCTCCATCGGTATATTTTTTCCGGGGACAAATGCTTTCTTAAGCATTCCTCAACATAATCTGCAAGCTCTGTTCCGTTCTTACCACAGCAGAAGCTTCCATCCTCAATCTCAAATTGATACGCAAGAAGCTTCGAATCCGGTCTGCGTTTTCTCATCCTCTTAAGATAGTCACATGGAACCCGGAATTCGCCAAGACTTACATCATAAAGCATCTGATCCGTCACACTCTCAAAAAGCTTATCTATAAGCGTTCCGTATGCCTTCTTAAGTGCGGACAGGTCTGCGTATGTGAGCAGCGGGTCAAAGCATACTCTCACATTGAGCCCTTTTTGTGACGCTCTCATTATCGAAGCTATTCTTGACTGTATTGAAGGTGTGTTGTGCTCATATGATAACTGTATCATGTCTGTAGACAAAGTAAAAGCAAAGATAATATTTTCACATTCTTTTTCATCAAGCATCCGGATGAAGCTGTCCGAAAGCTCTGCCTTTGTCCTCAGCTCTATCGTAAGTCCCACCCTGTTTTTTGCATACTCAATCCATCGCCTGCAATAGCCGGTTATATTTTCAAGTGCGACCATGTCGGTATCATATGATATACACAGATATACCCCATGCTCCCTCAAAAGTTCATCCACTTCATGGAAAATATCATCCAGATTCATGAAGAGCACCACATCCGCCGATGGATACATTCCCTGAAGATAGCAGTACTCGCAGTCAAAAAGACAATTCATCATACAGCTCGTATAATAAAAATGTTCGTTTCCGAAGCTCTGACATTCCTTAGAGCCGTTATATACAAGCTTTCCTTCCTTCTTTGCGAGAATCAGTGCAGGCGACTTTTTCTGAAACGCAAGGCTCTGTCCTTTTCTGTTGAAAATATCCTTATAATGATTAATCCATACCACCCTGCTGCCGGAAAGTTTATTAATAATCCCGGTCACATCATATTGTCCACGCAGTTTCCGCTCAACATACACATGATGAAACGGATGCTTCTGCCCACATATTTCATGGAAGCATTTCATGAATTCATAAAATTTTTCTGCCCAGCCTGTGTTACATCCGAAAAAGATAATCTGATGCTGCATATAAAAGCAGGTCAGCGTCTCATACCATGCAGCAAAGCATTCATTTTCCGAGCTGTACTCTTTATAGCTATGTACAGGACAGATATCCGGATAATAATATCTGTCCTGCATGATATCATGTATCTCTGCACATATTCCACAATCAGCTTCAGCCTCCGAAGCCTTTTCAAGACATACGCACACATCATTTTTGTCAACACCCTGTCCGGACATTACATAGCCTGCTGCCATCGCAGCCTTAACAGGTGTGTTCCCGGCTATCACCAGCTCAACCTCCGTCCCATCAGGTGCATTCCCGGCAAAAATCTGAAAATGTGGCTCAGCCATTCTCTTTTTCAGCTTAAAAAGACTCACCAGCTCTCTGCAATAAGAATAATCTGCTGCAAAAAATCTCCACATTATCTGACAGCCTCATCAAGCTCTCTCTGTAAAAGTGCCAGATTGTCACGGATGGACAGCTTTTGCGGACATACTCTCTCACATTTGCCGCACTTTACACAATTATGTGCCTTCTCATTATCAGCAAGCTCATTCCAGCTTCTCTTTAACTGTTCTTTATTCCCATACACATTATAATGATTCCATATTGAAAAATTTCTTGGAATATTTACTCCTGCAGGACATGGCATGCAGTAGCCACAGCCTGTACAGCCGTTTCTTATTCTGCTCTTAAGCGTTGCCGCCGTGTCAGCTACAAGTGCCTGCTCATCTTTGCTAAGCGGTGTAAAGTTCTTAAAAGTCATAATGTTGTCCTCGACCTGTTCCATTGATGACATGCCACTTAATATAACCTTCACATTATCATGCGAACCAACCCAGCGGAGTGCCCATGACGCAATCGACTGCTTAGGTCTGAACTCCTTAAAATTAACAGCAATCTCTTCCGGAAGGCTTGCAAGAGAGCCTCCCTTTACAGGCTCCATAATAACCATCGGAACACCCATTTTCTTGGCTAATGCATAGCCCTTATCGCCTGCCTGCTCGTCCGTATCCATGTAATTGTACTGAATCTGGCAGAAATCCCAGTCCCTGTATGTAAGTATTCTCTCAAAAACTTCATAATTATCATGAAATGAAAATCCCAGATATTTTATTTTTCCTTCTGCCTTAAGCCTTTCACATGCTTCAATAACACCAAGCTCTAAAAGCTTGTCAAATCTCTCATTGTTAAGCGCATGCAAAAGATAAAAATCCACATAGCCCTTGTGAAGCCTTGCAAGCTGCTCATTAAATATTCTTTCCGTGTCTTCAGGTGTTTCAAGCTTCCATACGGGCAGCTTTGTTGCAAGGTAATATAAAGCTCTGTCATACTTATCAAGCACTTTTCCAAGAAACGGCTCACTGTCTCCATTATGATATGGATAAGCCGTATCATAGTAGTTCACACCGGATGCCATCGCAAGGTCAAGCATTTTTTCGGCAAGCTCCTCATCAATGCCTCCATCCTCTCTCAAAGGAAATCTCATACAGCCAAAGCCAAGCAGTGATGTCTCAATTCCAAGCTTATCAAATCTTCTTTTCTCCATAACATTCCTCTCCTCTTATTCACATCTTAGATACAAAATCCTTAAAATCTTCATAGTTTTTCTTTAAAAGCGTCGGTGTGTCAAGACCGTAAGGACATTTGCTCTTACAATGCCCACAGTTAAGACAGCCTTCAATCTTCTTCATCTTTTCCTGCCATTGTGGTGTCGTATATTCTTTATACGGTGCTCTTCTAAGCATCAATGACATTCTTGCACAGTTGTTGATTTCTATTCCGGCAGGACATGGCATACAATAACCGCAGCCTCTGCAAAAATCACCTGAGAGCATCTTTTTATCACGCTCTATAAGCTCCTGTATGTCAGAAGTCATCTCCGGCGGATTATCTATGTATGACAGAAATTCATCTAACTCTCTTTCCCTCTGTATTCCCCATATAGGAAGAACATTATCATACTGTGCCTCAAACGCATATGCCGCTGCGGAATTAGTTATAAGACCTCCCGACAATCCTTTCATGGCAATAAAACCCATACCGGCTTCCTTGCACATTCTTACAAGCTCTATATCCTTATCTGCTGCAAGATAGCAAAAAGGAAACTGCAACGTCTCATACAGGCCTGACTCTATTGCCTCTCTTGCAACAGCAAGTCTGTGATTGGTAATGCCTATATGTCTTATCTTTCCTTGTCTCTTCGCCTCAAGCATCGCCTCATAAAGACCTGTTCCATCACCCGGCTTAGGGCAGAAGCTAGGATTATGAAATTGGTATATATCAATATAATCTGTCTTTAGATAACCAAGGCTTGTTTCTAAATCCTTCCAGAATTCCTCTGCTGTAGCTGCAGCCGTCTTAGTAGCAATATAAAGCCTCTCTCTTATATGCGAAAATGCCTCGCCAAGCTTCTTTTCACTGTCCGTGTAAAATCTTGCCGTATCAAAAAAAGTCATTCCATTATAAAATGCCTTCTGCAGAAGATATACAGCATCTTCCGTTGTAACACGCTGTACCGGCAGCGCACCGAATCCATTTTTGTTAACCATTATTCCGGTCTTTCCAAGTGTCACTGTTACCATTAGTTTTAACCTCCACGTTATATATATTTTAATCTTTTTAACCTGCTTATGCAATAGCCATGCAGGTTTATATCCTGTGGAATTTAAGCGAAATTTCCTATTATGATTCGGATGCCAAAACATGCTGATTCAGTTTATGGAAGATGTCTTGACACCCGAACCCTAATATACTAAAAAAGCAGGAATTGAATTCATAGGTTAAATAACAAATAAATCCAATTCCTGCCCATATCTGATATAGATATTTTAATTTAAAGTATCAATACGCTCGCCGAGCCTGAACTTGCCAATATCATTCTTAAGCGCATTTGCAAGACCGACAAGCTTGGATGTGTTCTGGTTGCAGTCATTTACTATCTGGCTGAGTTCAACCATTGATGCGGATGTTTCCTCTGTTCCGGCTGCATTCTCCTGGGCTATTGCAGCAAGGCTCTCTACGCTCTCTGTTACACTGTTCTTAAGTCCATTTAAATCTTCAACCTTATCTGCAAGACCTTCTATAGACTCAGTAACATTGTCAACCTCTGTCTTTAACACTCCGAATACATCCTTTGTATTATCAATTCTCTCGTTCTGATGCTTAATCTCCTCGACAACACTGTTCATCGTCTGGACACTGGTGTTGGAATTCTCAATAAGTTTTTCAATAATGCTCTTGATTCTCTCGGCAGATTCTGTTGACTGGTCTGCCAGTACTCGGATTTCCTCGGCAACAACAGCAAATCCTCTTCCATTCTCGCCTGCTCTTGCAGCTTCAATTGATGCATTGAGTGAGAGAAGGTTGGTCTGGCTGGCAATATCTGCAATTATGTCTGTTGCACTGCGGATATCAAGTGCCGACTGGTTAGTCTCTATAGTCTGTTTTTGAATCTCGTCCACTGATATTTTAGTCTTGTTGCTTATCTCAACAAGTGCATCAAGATTCTTCTGTGCATCACCGTTTTTGCTCTTCATTGTCTCAGCACTCTGTGCAAGTGCTGAAATATTGCCGTTCATAAAATCAATCGACTTACCCATAAGTTCAATCTGTTCGCTGACCTTCTGAGTCTCATCTGCCTGATTAGTTGCACCATTGGCTATCTCATCCACCGCTGTATCAATATTAGCTATAGAAGAACTTATCGTATCAAAATTATCCTTAAATTTTTCAGAGAATGTATTGAGTTCTCCGGTAGAATGATAAATGCCATGAACAATCATTGTAAGTCCTTCAAGAAGCGAGTGAACAGACCTTGCTATATTTCCAATCTCATTTTTCTTATTTAAAAGCTTGTCAGGAACAAGCACAGCAAGATTACCTTCAGCTACTTCATCCAGATTCTCTATAGCAGCCTTAATTCCTGCCAGCATTTTGGCTATCAGCAGTGAGGCTGCAGCTATTATTATAATAAAAAGTACAATCATAAATATAATATTATGCTTAATTATATTCTGATATGCCGATGCAGCTATATCTGTATCTATTGCGACACATATAGCACCTACAATGCTTCCATCAGAATTTTTGATTGGTGCATACCATGCTGAATAGTTGGTTTTGCCAATTTTTACTGAATTTCTAAAATATGTATTGCCTGATTTTACTTCGTTATATGCAGCTTCATTTATCTTATTTCCTGTAAGTGGCTTTCCGTCTGCATCTTTCATGGTAGAATATATTGCAGTATATCCATAATATATACTTATATCTACATTAGTCTCACGGGTGAGCTCATCAAATATCTGTGTATTTTGGCTTACATTAAATGCACCTTTGAAAAGCTCTCCTTCCTCAACAGCATAATCTCCTGCATCCCTAAGCTTAAGGCTCGCCTCAACAGAATACTCCATCGCCTCAAGCTCATGTTTCATTATTCTTGTAGCTGTCATGTTTCCGACATTTCTAAGCGATAACAGACAAAATGCTCCGATAAAAACAACCGGTACCAAGACAATGCACAAAAGCTCGAACATAAGTCCACGCCCTTTTTTCTCTATTTTCTTCTCATCCATATGGTTTTCTTCTCCTTTTTCATCTTCGTATTATTTAATACCATTTATCAGTTTTTATGTATACCATACATAAAATACGCACTAAGACTGTATATAATTTTATATTAAAACATTCTATTTTGCAATAAAAAATAAGAAATATATTTCGGCGAAAAAGCTGCCATATATAACTAATTATACATGACAGCTTTACACATTATCCCGCTCTGTTTATAAGTTTTGGATTTGCATTCCGGACAGATACAATGTATTCAACAATAACCTGTAAATCTGTTTCCAATGATAAAAGCTACTTATACAATTCGACAAGCTTTAACAGATGCTCGTATCTTTCCTTTGCAGCCTTCTCAGACTCAGCAAAAAGCTTCTCAGCTCTCTCAGGGAATGGCTTTACAAGTCTTGTATATCTTGCTTCGTTGTTTAAGAATTCCTGATATGTTCCGTCACCTTCCTTGGATGTGAGCGTGAATGGATTCTTGCCTTCCGCCTTAAGCGCAGGATTGAATGAGAAGAGGTTCCAGTAACCGGCCTTAACTGCCTTCTTCATCTCATCCTGGCAATGATTCATACCACCCTTGGCAATTCCGTGAAGCTCACATGGTGCGTAGCCGATGATGAGTGATGGTCCGTTGTAGCTCTCTGCTTCACTTATAACCTTCACTGCCTGTGCAGGGTTAGCTCCAAGTGCTATCTGTGCTACATATACATAGCCATAGCTCATTGCAATCTCAGCAAGTGACTTCTTTCCAACTTCCTTGCCTGCTGCTGCGAACTGACATACTTCACCGATATTTGAAGCCTTAGATGCCTGTCCACCTGTGTTAGAATACATTTCTGTATCAAATACCATAACATTTACATTCTCACCTGAGGCAAGCACATGGTCAAGACCACCAAAGCCTATATCGTAAGCCCAGCCGTCACCACCGAATATCCATACAGACTTCTTTGCAAGATAATCCTTCTTTGCAAGTATATCATGCACAAGCTCATTATCAGCCTGAAGCTTCTCAAGCTGTGCAACAAGCTTCTGCGCTGCTGGTGTGTTAAGCTTAGTGTCATTCTTTGTGGCAAGGAATTCTGTTGCTGCCTCCTTTAACTCATCTGTTGCCGCATCAGAATTTACAAGCTCGTTTAACTTATCAAGAGCCTGTTCCCTTAGCACCTTCTGTCCAAGATACATACCAAAGCCATGCTCTGCATTATCCTCAAAGAGTGAGTTAGCCCAAGCCGGACCCTTCTTGGAATCCTTGTTAACCGTATATGGCGATGTAGCTGCAGGACCGCCCCAGATAGATGAACAGCCTGTCGCATTGGATATGTACATCTGCTCACCAAAGAGCTGTGTTATAAGTCTTGCATAAGATGTCTCTGCACAGCCTGCACAGCTTCCGGAGAACTCTAAAAGAGGCTGGTTGTACTGTGAGCCGATAGGAGTCTTATCTGTAAATACAGGCTTAAGCTCCTTCTTGCCGACATTCTCAACAAGATAGTTAAATACAGGCTGCTCTGCTTCCTGTGACTCTCTAGGAACCATCTTTAATGCTCCCTTAGCAGCCATAGGACATACTGTCACACACTCACCACAACCCATACAATCAAGAGGTGATACTGACATTGTAAACTTCATTCCGTCCGCTGCAGCATGCTTTGCATCGGAGAGCTTGATATTCTCAGGTGCAGCATCAACCTCAGCCTGATTTAAGATGAATGGTCTTATTGTAGCATGTGAACATACAAAAGCACAGCTGTTACACTGTATACATGCCTCAGGACTCCACTCAGGAACCATAACAGCAGTACCTCTCTTCTCATAAGCGGAAGCACCTGTCTCAAACTGTCCGTCAGCTATATCCTTAAAAGCAGATACAGGGAGGCTGTCGCCATCCATAAGTCCGATAGGGTCAAGCAGTTCGTTTACCATCTTGACTGTTGCAGGGCGACCGGTTCTCTCAACAGTCTTAATATCAGCCACTGCCTCAGCCCAATCTGCCGGAACCTTGACTTCATGTAGTGCATCCACACCCGCATCAATAGCCTTATAGTTCATCTCAACTACAGCATCACCCTTCTTGCTGTATGACTTCTTTGCAGCTTCCTTCATATACTGTACAGCCTGCTCTATAGGCATAACATTTGCAAGTCTGAAGAATGCTGACTGCAAAATTGTATTGGTTCTCTTACCCATGCCTATCTCAATAGCTTTGTCGATAGCGTTGATTGTATAGAGCTTGATATTATTCTTTGCAATGTACTGCTTTGCAGCCGCAGGCATATGCTCGTTAAGCTCTTTATCAGACCACTGGCAGTTGATGAGGAAAATTCCACCCGGCTTAACATCCTGAACCATCTTATATCCCTTAGTAACGTATGATGGATTATGACATGCCACAAAATCAGCCTGATTGATATAGTAAGGACTCTTTATCGGCTTATCACCAAAACGAAGATGGCTGATAGTTATACCTCCTGTCTTCTTTGAGTCATACTGGAAATATGCCTGAACATATTTATCAGTATGGTCACCAATAATCTTGATAGAGTTCTTGTTCGCACCAACTGTTCCGTCACCGCCAAGTCCCCAGAACTTACACTCAACAGTTCCCTTAGCAGCGGTAATCGGAGCCGGCTTAACCTCCGGAAGTGAGAGATTAGTCACATCATCCACAATACCTATTGTAAATCTTGACTTAGGCTCGTCCTTCTCAAGCTCTTTATATACTGCAAATATTGATGATGGAGGTGTATCCTTAGAACCAAGTCCGTAACGTCCTCCTGTAATTACAATATCATTCATTCCTGCTTCTCTTAAAGTAGCAGCAACATCAAGGTAGAGAGGTTCTCCGAGTGAACCCGGCTCCTTAGTTCTGTCAAGAACAGCAATCTTTTTCACACTCTTTGGAAGCACCTTCAAAAGTGCCTTAGGTGACCATGGACGATACAGTCTTACCTTCACAAGACCAACCTTCTGTCCCATCGCATCAAGATAATCTATAACCTCCTCAGCAACATCACATACCGAACCCATAGCTATAATCACTCTGTCAGCATCCTCTGCACCATAGTAATTAAACAGGTCGTAGTTCGTTCCGAGCTTGTCATTAACCTTCTTCATGTACTTCTCTACAACGGCAGGGAGCTCATCATATGCTGAGTTGCATGCCTCTCTGTGCTGGAAAAATACATCTCCGTTCTCATGTGAGCCTCTCATTGCAGGATGTTCCGGATTGAGAGCATGCTCTCTGAATTTCTCTACAGCCTTCATATTGCACATTTCCTTAAGGTCTGCATAATCCCATTTCTCAATCTTAGAAATCTCATGTGAAGTTCTGAAACCATCAAAGAAATTGATAAAAGGAACCTTGCCCTCTATAGCTGCAAGATGTGCAACCGGACTTAAATCCATAACTTCCTGTGGGTTAGACTCCGCAAGCATAGCAAAACCGGTCTGACGACATGCATACACATCGCTGTGATCGCCAAAAATATTAAGAGCCTGCGTTGCAACTGTTCTTGCCGATACGTCAAATACACATGGAAGCTGCTCAGCCGCAATCTTATACATGTTAGGTATCATAAGCAAAAGTCCCTGTGATGCCGTAAATGTCGTGGTAAGAGCACCAGCCGCAAGTGAACCGTGAACTGTTCCGGCTGCTCCCGCCTCAGACTGCATCTCTGTAACCTTTACCGTATTTCCGAAAATATTCTTTCTTCCAGCAGCTGACCACTGGTCAACCATATCTGCCATAGGGCTTGATGGCGTGATAGGATATATTCCCGCTACTTCTGTGTAAGCGTAGGCTACATGAGCTGCGGCAGTATTTCCATCCATTGACTGTTTTTCTCTGGACATACTAATTCCTCCTGTTGTTTATAGATATTTTATAATTCGTTATACCAAAAACGCGCAGACCCGACATCAGTCTCCGCGTGTGATTTTATTTTAGCACATACCTTTTTTGTTGTCAAACCCCAGTCATTCGGTATACTATATTTATATGATGCCGAGGGCAAAACATTATCTATAAACTCAGCATGTATAACGTATTATATTTATGCATATCACGACTCTTCTATATATAAATGCTCTCTGCAATTTTACTTTAACTATTCTTGTAAATTCATAACCGGAAATTCATGTTGAATGGCTGCACAATTCAAGGGATATATAATAGCAGTTCCATCTCATATCCCCTTGATAATTTTTTTGTTAGAAAGCTGCAGACACTCTGTCTATTCCGATTTGTCTATCTATACTCAACGATTTCTTCTAATACTTTCCTTGGTCTTTTGGCCGGAGCTTCATCGGCAAAACCAACCGCAACAATTCCTGCCAGCTGGGTATCTGTTCCGATAAAATCCACCAGCTCATTATAGGCAAAGCAGGTACTGGCAATCCATAAGGTACCCAATCCATATCCCGTTGCTTTCAGAATCATATTTTCAATTGCTGCACCTATGGACAGCGAATCACAAATTTCAACGATTCGTTTCTCATTTTCAATATGGAAGTTGTCAGACATGAGCACAATCTTTGTATCTTATGAAACATAAGGGACTCTTTTATTTCGCAATCATTCAAATCCTTTTCGGACAAAACAAAAGAGTCTGAACGTCTTAATTATAAAGACTTTCAGACTCATAATGAGCAGGGGATGAGAGAATCGAACTCCCGCCAAAGGTTTTGGAGACCCCTATCATA
>OGFG01000302.1_pt1 | contig 60858 bp, 52 predicted proteins | sample 1570761 | NCBI WGS metagenome assembly OGFG01 (sample SAMEA2581938, study PRJEB24529) | metagenome | biome: Human gut stool | place: China | collected 2011
TCGACTGTGTGCAGAACGGAGCTGTCGCAAAGGACAAGGACGTATATCAGGAGTCACAGGCTGACGATGCCGGAAATATAGGCAAGTGGGTGCGTTATGATGCTGATGGACATATGATAAAGGGCTGGAACGAGAAGGACGGAAGTAAGTACTATTTTGACCCTGTGTATGGAACTATGGCGAAGGGAATCGTCACCATCGACGGAAAGAAGTATGAGTTCGACGATGCCACAGGAAAGCTTGTGAAGGAAGTTGTTGATGATAACAATGATAATAAGGACAACAAGGAAAATGACATTGAATGGAGCATATCGGAGGACGGAGAGCTTACAGTTACAGGAAGCAGTAACGGAAAACTCTATGACTATATTTGCCCGTGGAATGAGTACAAAGAAGAGATTAAGAGTGTATATATAAATGTGACAGGGCTTACAGACCTGAGCTGGGTATTCTCTGGTTGTGGAAATTTGGAGCAAGTAGATTTAAGCGACTTAGATACAAGCAGTGTAACGAATATGAGCAGTATGTTTTCCGGCTGTAGCAGTTTAAGCAGCGTGGATGTGAGCGGATTTGATACAAGCAACGTAACTTATATGAGTGATATGTTTTACAGATGCAGCAGTCTAAGCAGCGTAGATGTGAGCAGATTTGATACAAGCAATGTAACGGATATGAGCGGTATGTTTTTCGGCTGTAGCAGTTTAAGCAGCGTGGATTTGAGCGGATTTGATACAAGCAACGTAACTGATATGAGTGATATGTTTTACAGATGCAGCAGTCTAAGCAATGTGGGTGTGAGCGGATTTGATACAAGCAATGTAACTGATATGAGCGGTATGTTTTTCGGCTGTAGCAGTTTAAGCAGCATGGATGTAGGCGGCTTTAATACGAGCAACGTAACGGATATGAGCAGTATGTTTTACGACTGCAGCAGTCTAAGCAGTGTGGATGTGAGCGGATTTGACACAAGCAACGTAACGTATATGAGGTTTATGTTTTACGACTGCAGCAGTCTAAGCAGCGTGGATGTGAGCGGATTTGACACAAGCAACGTAACGGATATGAGTTTTATGTTTGGAGACTGCAGTAATCTGACGGAAATAATTGCCGGTTCTGGATGGGATACATCAAAAGCATATACAACAGGTATGTTTTACTGGTGCGGTACCGACCATGTGACAATAAAATAATCTATTCAACATTTCCCTATAAGACAAGTGGAAAAAACTGAGTTATTTTATTAAATAAATGTAATTAGTGTCTGCTGATTAACCTGCGTAATCAGGTAACCAGCATGTATACGAATAGATAGTACATTATTAAAACTGGCAGAGCCGACTATCGTAAAGGTGTATTTATGGAGGAATGCATATGATGAAGATAATCTCTAAGAAACTAAAGACTATACTTTTATCAGTATCCGTGCTGGGGATATTGTTTGGCAGCCAGCAGGATGAAAAAGCTGAAGAAGTATCAGGGTATGGATTAATTTGATATATACACAGGGTTACTTCAATAAGCAGATGTGATACAGAAATCTGATTTTTAAGTATAATTGACACAAGGATAGCAGCTCATGGCATGAAGGCTTATCATGCCGGGGCTGCTGTTTTTCTTGGTGGGGCAAAAGTGGCAGATAACAGTGTTTCAGGAATGTAAATTCACGCAGCAATTAACGGACTATTTTATTGCTGAAGATGATACATTATGTTAAAATAGATATGCACGTAGTATATAATTTTCTTGGTGTATATACTTAGTATTTTACTATGCAGATAGCAGCTAATCGTGAATTGTGAAAGTATTTTTGCAATTATATCAGGATAAATATGAGGAGGTCGGAGTTATGGAATATAATGTAAGCATAGGAAATCAGGGGTTTGATAACATAAGGGAGAGTAATTGTTTTTATATTGATAAGACAGAATTTATAAAAGAATGGTGGGATTCAAAGGATGTGGTTACGCTGATAACCCGCCCGCGCCGCTTCGGTAAGACCTTAAACATGAGCATGCTCAACTGTTTTTTCTCAAACCGGTATGTCGGCAGGAGTGATTTGTTCGAGGGGCTTTCAGTGTGGGAGGATGAGAAGTACAGAAATATTCAGGGGACATATCCGGTGATATTTTTGAGCTTTGCCGGAATCAAGTCGGATAATATAAATGATGCCAAGCTGCAGATTAAGGGATTGATTGCGACTGTGTATGGACTGCACAGATATATGTTAGAAGGAAATTTTTTAAGTGCAAACGAAAAAGCAATGTTTGAAAGGATGACAATGTTCATGGAGGATGCACTTTGCTATTCTGCCATAAATATGTTGTGTTCTTTTCTTGAAAGGTACTATGGAAAAAAGGCGATAGTATTGCTTGATGAATATGATACACCAATGCAGGAGGCTTATATACATGGCTACTGGGATGAGTTCACCTCTTTTATAAGAAATATCTTTAATAATACGTTCAAGACCAACCCATATCTTGAACGTGCGATTATGACAGGAATAACGAGAGTGTCTAAGCAGTCAATATTTTCTGATTTGAATAACCTTAATGTTGTCACGACAACTTCGGATGAGTACTGCACATATTTTGGATTTACCGAGGATGAAGTGTACGATTCACTGGATAAGTTTGGACTGTCAGATAGAAAGGATGATGTTAAGAAATGGTATGATGGCTTTATATTCGGTTCACATCGGGATATTTATAATCCGTGGTCGATAACGAGCTATCTTGACAAGAAGAAGCTTGCACCATACTGGGCATCAACAAGTTCCAACGGTCTTGTGAGCCATCTCTTACAGACAGCTACGTCTGATATAAAACAGAAGATGGAGGACCTGATAAGCGGCAGGGAGATAGTGGTCAGCTTTGATGAGCAGATAGTGTTCAATCAGCTTGGAAAGAATAAAAATGCCATCTGGAGTCTTTTGATGGCAAGCGGTTATCTGAAACCTGATACGGTTGAATACAGGGGTGAGAGTATGGAGCCGTGGTATCATCTTGCAATAACGAACCTTGAGACGAGGAGCATGTTCTACAACATGTTTAAGGGCTGGTTTGATGACAGTGATTCTAATTATAATGCTTTTGTGGAGGCACTGTTAAAAGGAAGCCTGAAAGAAATGAACGTGTACATGAACGATGTTGCATTGGCAACCTTCAGCAACTTTGATACAGGTAATCATCCATCGGAGAGGATACAGCCGGAGCGGTTTTTTCATGGATTTGTGCTTGGCCTTTTAGTGGAGCTGCGTGACATATATGAAGTTAAATCCAATCGTGAAAGTGGGTATGGAAGATATGACGTGATGCTTATTCCTAAGAACAATGATAAGAAATATAATGCAATTATATTAGAGTTTAAGGTGTTTGATTCATACGATGAAAGCACACTTGAAGAAACAGTACAGTCAGCCCTGAAGCAGATAGAAGAAAAGAACTACGATGCAGAACTGCTTGCAAGGGGAATAGGGAAAGAGAGGATAAGGCATTACGGATTCGCATTTGAGGGGAAAAAGGTGCTTATAGCCGAATAGAATAGTGGAATGAAAAGAAGCTTTGTGTGCGGTATTTGTAATTACTGTGCATGAAGCTTTTTCATTTACCTTTATTTTTATAAAATAGTGCAGGTTATTACAAAAAAGCGACCTGTTATTACAAGTAAGAACTTTTTATGAGTGATATGTGGTAATATGCAGTCAGAAAGCATATTATTAGTGTTTCATGGCTTTTATGAGATTAAGTATAGCGGCAGTCTCGGCTTCAGTAAGACCTGATAAGTCAATATCGCGTCGGCTTTCAACGCCTAACAGATAATCTGTTGTTACCTTGAATTTTTTTGCAATTTGTATCAGTACATCATAGGAGGGCATACGAATACCTGTTTCATAAGCACTGATAACAGATTTGGTGAGTCCTAACTGCTGTGCTAATTGTGACTGTGTAAGATTGTTGTTTATTCTTAACATTTTTAATGTATTACCAAATTCAACCATAATCAACCTCCAACTTTTATAGTGTACAACATATAGTGTGTTCAATAGGTTGAAAAAGTATTCAGATAGTTGACTAGAGATAAAATTAAATGTATAATCATTTCAATTAAGTGATATTGATGTCAAAAGTATTCTGACATCAGATAATACCGGGTTGTCCGGACATATATTTTGTGAAGATATATGTCTGTGTAATCACAATAAATTTTACATACATAATTTTGCTAGGAGGCAGCGTATGAGAAAAGTATCTAATGAAAAAACAGGAAAGATTTTCGGAATTGCAGCAAGGGCAGCAGTAGGAGCGATGGCAGCTTTGGTGGCAGGGACGGCATTTACTGCAGTGCCATACAACGTGCTTGCGGATGAAGTCATGGCAGAGTGGCGTGAGGAGAACGGAGTTAAGTACTGGTATGAGAATGGAGTGCGTCAGGGTGTTAAGTATAGGGAAGACGGAAGTATTGACGCTTCCTACCGTGGAAAGGAAATCTATGACCCTTCAAGCAACGCATGGTACTGGCTCGACTGTGTGCAGAACGGAGCTGTCGCAAAGGACAAGGACGTATATCAGGAGTCGCAGGCTGACGATGCCGGAAATATAGGCAAGTGGGTGCGTTATGATGCAGATGGTCATATGATAAAGGGCTGGAGTGAGAAGGACGGAAATAAGTATTACTTTGACCCTGTGTATGGAACGATGGCGAAAGGAACAGTGAATATTGATGGAAAGAGATATACATTTGATGAAACAACAGGTGCATTTCAGTCTGAAAGCACGGAAGTAATTTACTCTATCAAATGGATGGATGGAATATGCAAGGCATTGGCTAATGGTGTTGTTGATGAGAGCTATAGTGGGGTGATTGATTATTCACCGGCAAAATATACTTTTGTTGATGGACGGCTTATAAAATTTTCTACATTATGGGGTGGCTCATCAGGTCATCATATTGAAGAATCGCAATATGATGAAAATGGAAAACTTATAAAGTATGTAATATATAATTCTGATGAGAGTGTGAATCGTTGGTATACATTTGATGAAACTGATTCGGATGGAAATACGACAAAATATACGTTGTACAATGCTGACGAAACTATTATACGGTGGTATGAATGTGAATATAATAATAAGAATGTTGTAAAATCAACAGAATATAATGCAGATGGAAGTGTAGCACGCTGGCATGAAAGAGAGTACAATGATAGTGGAAAACTGACAAAATCAGTATGTTATAATGCAGATGGAAGCATTAGTTTTGGGGAGGTATATGAGTATGATGCCAATGGTAACAATATAAAAGAGACTGTTTATTTGGAAGATGGAAAGATAGGCAGGATATATGAATATGAGTACAATGGCAACCAGAAAATTAAATCAACAGAGTACTATTCTGATGGCAGTCTGAAGAATGTAATTGAATATGACAGCAATCAGATAAAGATTAAGGAGTCTTATTACAGTCAAGGAGGCATTCTGTATTCTGTGACAGAATATAGTGCCACAGGAAAGAAAACGAAGGTTACATATTATGGAAGTTCTGATTCAACCGGCGTAAAACCTCTTGTTGATGAGTATGATGACAGCGAGAAACTGATTAAGAGTACCCAATATAATTCAGATGGAAGTTTATATAGTATAACAACTTATACATATGACGGCAGTGATAGTTATTCATCAACAAAATATTACTAAAGTTGATTATGTTAGATATCAATTTAATAAAAATGATAATACATAATTAATATTATTCAGGCAAATATTCTGTGAAGTTATGGAGGTGGTATGGAAGTAACAGATAATCTGCATTACGGGTAACTGTTTAATTGGTCATTTGGAAGATTGGAGAGCTGTGTATGAAAAAATTAAAGAGAGTATTAAGCTTAGTAATGTGTATTGCTATTATTGTAGTGTGCTTTAATGTTTTGCCTGAAAAAGTATGTGCATCTACCACACCGGGTACAGTCACGCAGGCACAGGTTGAGGCGAAACTTACAGATGTGGTCAACAAGTTAAAGGGAAAATATTTTAACAAAAATAATATGACTGCCCCATGTTTATATGCTCCGGGAGAGTCAGGACATGGATGTGATAAATGTAATTCAATCAACATACTTGGTTCGGGTTCGTCATGGTTTAGAAGCTTGTTTGGAATTAATACTACCTCATATTATGGAACCTACAATACATATACAGGTAGTATGGTAAGAGGTTATTCCTGCGTTGGTTTTGCCAATCTTATTGGGTGGTATTTATTTCAGACAAATGAAACGGATGTCATCAATTATAACTTATTAAAAAAGGGAAGTTTTAATAGAGAGGCATTTATTGATGCAAGACCGGGAGATATAGTTGCATTGTGCGATTCAAATGGAAATCATATACATTCTATGATTTTTCTTTCATCAAGTGATTCGGGAATAGAAGTATTAGACTGCAACTGGAGCAGGCAGACATATGGTAACTGTTATATTCAGGTACATAATTTTAATTTTTCTTCATATTCAGGATATAAGGTTGCCATAAACCGTGCCAGCAACTATGCTGTCAACAGTACATCAGGCAATGTTACCTTCACACACACAGCGTCGGCATGTCAGGCACAGCATAATGATGTTTTCTATGAGACAAGCAGTTCTGCAAATGTTGTGAACAATATGAATAGTGTTGCACAGAATTTTAATGGGTGGTATAGAAACTGTTTTGATTATGTTGGAATGCCGGGTTTGGGTTATTATGAGTATCTGATATGGTATATAAGAAAAATAGCATATAATGCAGGTGCTTCAAAGATTTTTAGCCAGTCGGACAGTATGCCGGTTTTCTATAAAGAAATGATAGAGAAATATGGAGCCAGTGGATACTATATCCCATCCAACTGTGTACAGGGCTATGACGCTTCACCTTTTGCAAATGCGACGCCGATTACGTGGACACAGAAAGACATCAGACCGGGAGATATTATTTTTGTGTGGGATAATGCGGCGGATGGAACAAAAACGAATTTCGAACATTGTTATTTAGTACAGCGTGTGGAGAATGATGTGGCTTATGTTACTGATGGAGGAGTTATTGATGCATCAGGTGCGGTTAAGGCACGATATGATAAGACATATTCATCATTATCCTCGGAAGGTACATGGATTTCCAAACACCTTATTGGATATATACGACCTAATTACAGTGAACTTGACAAGGTTGAGTGCAAGCATGAGTCAACTGTGCTGAAGAACAGTATAAAGGAAACTTGTGGAAGGAATGGATATACAGGCGATACTTATTGCAGTACTTGTGGTGTGCTGCTTAAAAATGGAACAACGGTACAGGCGACAGGAGCACATAAATGGAATAACGGTGTGATAACTAAAGAGGCAGCGGGTACGGAAAAGGGAATTATTTTATACACATGTACCGTTTGTGGTGCGACAAAGACAGAAGGATATGAAGCAGAGCCTAAGACGGATGGAATGAGACTTATAGATGGTAAAAAGTTCTGGTATGAGAATAATGTAAGACAGGGAACTTATGAGGATCCGATTGGAGTTAAGGGCGATGGAACAGTGCGTGGAAGAGAGATATATGACCCGGCTTCAAATGGCTGGTATTGGCTTGATGCCTGCTATGCCGGTGCTGTTGCTGTCAGCAAGGAAGTATGGATACCATATATTTACCAGAATGAGAATGACTGGGGCAATGGAGAGATAGCCATGAATGCGGCAAACAGCGGCGATATGGCAGTACAGGTTATAAAAGCAATCAATAACAAGGAAGGCAAGTGGGTTCGCTATGATGCCAATGGGAAAATGTATAAGGGCTGGTATACAGTGGAGGGTGAAGATGCTTTGCTTTATCCGTCACAGGCAGGAAATACATATTACTATGACAAGAAGACAGGTCTTATGGCTAAGGGGACAGTTACGATTGATGGTGTAACCTACAGCTTCGACAAGATTACAGGTGTTTTGATAAAGTAAGTAAATTGTACAGAGGATGTGATACAAAAGTCTGTTTTTATGTATAACTGAAACAAGGATAGCAGCTCATGGCATGGATATTTATCATGCCGGGGCTGCTGTTTTTGTGGAAGAGGCAAAAGTGGCAGATAACAGTGTTTCAGGAACGTAAACTTACGCAGCCATTAACGTATTCTTTTATTGCTGAAGATGATACATTATGTTAATATAGGTATGCATATAGTATAAAATTTTCTTGATGTATATACTTAGTATTTTGCTGTGCGTTTTGATGTAGGGACGCATCAGTCCAAAAAGATACATCCTGAGCGCTTTTATCATGGCTTTGTGCTTGGACTTATGGTTGAGCAGTCAGAAAATTATGAAATCCGTTCCAACTGTGAGAGTGGCTTTGGAAGATACGACATAATGATGCTGCCAAAGAAAAGTACGCTTCCCACGATAGTGATAGAGTTCAAGGTGCATAATCCGAGAAAAGAGAAGACGCTTGAAGACACTGCACAGACTGCCCTGAAGCAGATAGAAGAAAAGAACTATGACGCAGAACTTCTTGCAAGTGGAATAGAGAAAGAGAGGATAAGAAATAGTGCAGGTTATTACAAAAAACGACCTGTTATTACAAGTACGAACTCTTTATGAGTAATATGAGGTAATTTATGATGAATGTACAATTGAATGATATACTTGATGTGGCTTTAAATATACCGAATGCATTATGTACTTTCTACTTTCAGTCAAGGGCATGCAATATAAAATACAAAAAAACATATGTTGCTGTATTTTTTCTTGTCATATCATTATTAACATTTTTACAGGACATAGAATGCATAAGTCAGGAATTCCATGTAGTTGTAGCTTGTATAACAATCGTGCTTGGTACGCAGATTTTTGTTGTAGAAAAGAGGCTTGCAGCTTTGCAGTTCTGTGTTCTTTTGTATCTGTCACTGGTACTGTGTGAGGCGTTGTCCTATGTTGTGTGTTTTATTTTGTTCGGTGAATCAATACTCGTCATGATAAATGAAATAAGGAGCATGATTTATATAAAACTGTATTTTGCAATAGCCAGTTTCATTGTTGAATATGCTGTATATAGATTGTGGATGGGGAGGGCAGACAAGCTTAAGGATAATCCTAATAATGGTATTTTTATTATCCTGCCGCTTGAATTGGTTATTGCATGGTGTTCATTATGGATAAGCCTTACAGAGCCGGAAAACAGTAATGCAGCAGTGGTTCTTGTGGCGAGTATTATATTTGCACTTATTTTTAATATTATGCAATTGGTTATCAGTGAGCAGGACATAAGAAAGCAGAAAGAATTTGTCAGGGCGGAAATCCTAAAAAGTCAGATGTATAATCAGGACAGCAGAAAGAAAGAGCTTAAAAAGGAGCTTGAAAAGGCGAATGAGACAAAGAGATATATTCTTGAGAATGTAGGCAGAGCCGCAGTCTTCCTTGAGGAGAAGCAGGGCGAAAATGCCAGAGAGCAGCTTCAGGGTATAGTTGATACGATTGCTGTGAGATATATGTACAGCAACAACAAGATTGCAGATGCACTGCTCTCGCAGAAGGCAAAGATATGTGATGAATATGGCATACAGCTTAGCTGCCGCCTTGATTTCCCTGATAACATGCCGGTTGACAATGCGAGGCTGTGCATTGTTCTGTCAAATCTTCTTGACAATGCCATAAGAGCATGCCGTGAGCTTAAGCCGGACGCAGGGAAGGAACATAAGCCGTTCATATCGCTGAAGGTTAATGAGCAGTTCGGTTACCTTGTAATAAGACAGGAGAACAGCTTTAACGGAATTGTGGAGAACAGAAGGAGCGGAGCATTCTCAGAGCACGGACTCGGAATGGAAATTATAAAAAATATAGCGGATGAGCTTAAGGGTGAGCTGGTCACCGAGCATGATGACAAGGTGTTCGTGACCTCGGTGGGAGTGCCGCTCATGTAAAATATTGATGCCGTATTTATGCTTGCAGCTTCAAATGTATTGCTAAAAATGATACATTATGATAATATGCAGATATGGAATACGGATTTTGGCGAATATAATGTGAGATATCATAAAGCATCAGCTTCATATATAATGTCAATACAAAGAAATAATTACAAATATTTTACACAACTTACACCCAACTGTGATAGTTCGGATTAAGTCCTCTGTCTATACTGTATGTAGATAGAGGATTTATTTTGTTTATATCTCAGGAGGGATGATTATGCCGTCAACATATGTACATTACAGGTTGGGAAAAGAAGTTGCCGAAGTGTTAGAGGGGGAGACGTGGCATACAATAAGTATGTACCGCCAGCTGTATCTCATCGGTCTGCATGGACCGGATATATTGTTTTACTATAAGCCGTTAAAATCCAATCCGGTTAACAGAATCGGATATGGAATGCATGGAAGACCGGGAATAGAGTTTTTCAGGCATGCGGTGAAGGTGATAGAAAATAAGGACAATAAGCTTCCGTATCTTGTGTATATGTACGGTGTGATGTGCCACTTTGCACTCGATGTCAGCTGTCACGGATATATTGATAAGAAGATTGAGGAGAGCGGTGTGTCACACGCGGAGATAGAGGTTGAATTTGACAGAATGCTCATGGAGACAGACGGACTTGACCCAATAAGACATCCGTTGACAGACCATATTGTTCCAAGTATGAGAAATGCCAAGGTCATAAGCTGCTTCTACGATGGGACAACGCCTGAGCAGATACAGGAAGCTTTGAAGGGAATGATATATAACAATAAGCTGCTTCTCGCACCATCGAGAATCAAGAGAATGTTTGTGAACGGTATTCTTAAGATATCGGGAAACTATAAGGAAATGCATGGACTTATGGTTAATTATAAGCCGAATCCGCTTTGCGAGGACAGCAACAGAAGGCTCATAGAGCTGTATAAAAAGGCTGGGAAGCTTGCGGTTCAGCTCATAAATGAGTACAGCGAGCTGGACGACTGGAACCCAGTTTATAAGTATACATTTGGTTCTGAACTTATATACGAAGATACAGATGCCTTTGAAATCGGATACAATAAGTCTGAGAATGTAAATGGGGCTTCAGAAATATACAGCAGTACAAAAATTCATGGCTGTCATGCCATAAAGGATGGTATGCTGGCATGAAGATGACAAGAGAAGAAAAAAGCTGGGTTTTGTATGATGTAGGTAATTCGGCATTTGTGCTGTTGGTATCTACTATATTACCATTGTATTTTAATTATCTTGCCGGTAATGCTGGGTTGGCGGATACGGATTATCTTGCATACTGGGGCTATGCGGCATCTATCGCAACCATTATTGTGGCAGTCATGGGACCTGTTATTGGGACGATGGCGGATATGAAGGGGGTTAAAAAGATACTATTCACTGTCTCAATGCTTGTGGGTGCGGTTGGCTGTATATCTCTCGGATTTGCAAAGCAGTGGATTGTTTTTTTGGGAATATTTATAATAGCCAAGTCAGGCTTTGCATCAAGCCTTATTTTCTATGATGCGATGCTTACCGATGTCACCGATGATGAACGAATGGATGAGGTGTCATCACAGGGATATGCATGGGGATATATAGGAAGCTGTATGCCTTTTGTTATATGTCTTGTGTTGGTTCTTGGTGCAGACAAAATAGGTATTTCGATGGAGAGTGCGATGGCTTTGTCCTTTGCAATAGTTGCCGTATGGTGGTTTGCCATGACTGTACCGCTTTTAAGAACATATAAGCAAAGACACTATGTAAAACGCGAGCCGCATGCAGTGAAAAACAGCTTTGCAAGGATAGGTAGAACACTCGCTAATGTACGTAAAGAGAAAAAAATATTCTTGTTTCTGATTGCTTTTTTCTTCTATATAGATGGCGTGTACACCATAATAGACATGGCTACGGCTTATGGCTCGGCGCTGGGACTTGATTCAACAGGACTGCTGCTTGCGCTGCTTGTGACACAGTTCGTGGCGTTTCCGTCCGCAATCATTTTCGGGAGATTTGCTAAAAAGTTTAAGACGGAGAAGCTTATACTGGTATGTATAAGTGCCTATCTTTTCATAGCAGTGTTCGCAATCTTCCTTGCAACGCAGCTTCAGTTCTGGATACTTGCAGTGCTGGTGGGAATGTTTCAGGGCGGAGTTCAGGCACTTTCGCGCTCGTATTTTGCAAAGATTATTCCGTCCGAGCAGGCGGGAGAGTATTTCGGACTTATGGACATCTGCGGCAAGGGCGCGGCTTTTCTTGGCACTACGGTTGTCGGCGTGGTCACACAGGTTACCGGAAACATGAGCAAGGGTGTCGGAGTGATATCGGTGTTATTTGTGGTGGGAATTGTATTTTTTAACATGGCTATGAGGGCTGAGAGCGCTGGCGAGACAAAGCCTGCCCAAGAGTCTGACGGTGTGGGTGCGGACAGCAATGTGGGAGACAACTGCAAATATCCTATTGACATAGTGTAAATAAACAAATAAAATAATATTTCAGAGTGTGGGGTGTCAAACTTGTTTTGACACCTTGATTTTTGTTAAAAGGAAAGAGAGTGTGAGACAGTTTTGGATAATAATATGGTTTTTGATGGTGAAATGGAAAATAGCACGACTGAGCTTGAGATAGACATAAGTGAGCTTTCAAAATACATGGAGGATGGATATGAACTCATCGATGTCAGGGATGAGCTTTCGTATGCATACGGAAACATAAGCGGCAGTGTGAACTTGCCGAAGGAGACTCTGCTTGAGAACGCGGGCAATTATGAGGGTAAAAAGCTTCTTTTGTATTGCAAGAGGGGTGAGACAAGCTTAGAGATGGCTGAGACGTTACATGAGCAGGGGATTGATGCCATGAGCCTTAAAGGCGGATATATAGCTTGGCTTATGGCAGATATGAAGAAGATGAGCGAGGAAAAGAGTGATGCTGATTTTGCCGCAGAGGTTGAAGAGAGCATAAGAAAGCGCTTTAAGAAGTCTATCTGGTCAAAATTTACAAAAGCGATAAATGAGTATGAGCTTGTAAAAGAGGGAGACTGCGTTGCAGTGTGTATCTCAGGGGGCAAGGACTCGATGCTGATGGCAAAGCTTTTTCAGGAGCTTAAGCGTCACAACAAGTTTCCGTTTGAAGTAAAGTTCCTCATAATGGATCCAGGTTACAGTCCTGAGAATAGGAAGCTTATTGAAAATAATGCGAAAAGGCTTAATATTCCCGTGACGATATTTGAATCAGACATATTTGAATCTGTATTCAATGTGGAAAAATCCCCATGTTATCTCTGTGCGCGTATGCGCCGCGGTCATCTCTACAGCAAGGCTAAGGAGCTTGGCTGCAACAAGATTGCGCTGGGACATCATTACGATGACGTGATAGAGACTATTCTTATGGGAATGCTGTACGGTGCGCAGATGCAGACTATGATGCCGAAGCTTCACAGTACGAATTTTGAAGGAATGGAGCTTATAAGACCGCTTTATCTTATCCGCGAGGACGATATCAAGGCATGGCGTGATGCTAACAACCTTAAGTTCATCCAGTGCGCCTGCAAGTTCACGGATACATGTTCGTCATGTGCTGAGGATGGACAGAGTAAGTCTAAGAGACTTGAAGTTAAGAAGCTTATCGCTGAGCTTAAAAAGACGAATCCTTTTGTTGAAGGGAACATATTTAAGAGTGTTGAGAATGTCAATCTGAGTACTATAGTGGCATACAAGCAGAATGGTGTGAGACATCATTTCCTTGACACATATGATGATGTGGCAGATAATGCCGGAAGTTTATAAGAAAAAATACCCTTGATTAATGTGCACATCTTTGATGGATACATTTATCAAGGGTATTATTTTGATAAGCTTCATACATGGTGTTATTAGGGTATGCATGAAGCTTGTTTTGATAGAGATGTGAAGCATCAGTTATATACGAGTGAAGAAAAAGCGGATTGTGAAATCATTGACTGTCACTATTAATTCTTAGCGAAATCTTCGAGTATAAGACCCTTGTTGCGCTCGCATACCATATTGATGCTCCATTCGTTTACGAAGAGGAGAAGAGGTCTGTCTTTTAAGTCTTTAATCTTCTTCATATCGGATGTGCCGGCAATGCGTGTAAGGTCAACAGTGCTCTCAGGTGAAATCCAGCGAATATATTCATAAGGGAGCGGTTCAAGACGTATTTCAACGCCGTACTCGCTCTCAAGCCTGAATTTTAAGACATCAAACTGGAGCACGCCGACAACGCCGACAATGATTTCTTCCATTCCGGTGTTGAATTCCTGAAAAATCTGGATAGCTCCCTCCTGTGCAATCTGGTTAACTCCTTTTATGAACTGCTTACGCTTCATGGTATCAATCTGGCGGACTCTTGCAAAATGCTCGGGTGCAAATGTTGGAATACCTTCATATTGGAACTTCTTGTTGGAAAGACATAGTGTATCACCGATTGAGAAGATGCCCGGATCGAACACTCCTATGATATCGCCTGCGTATGCCTCGTCAATTATCTTTCTCTCTGAAGCCATGAGCTGCTGTGGTTGTGAAAGCTTGACTTTCTTTCCGCCCTGAACATGGTTGACTTCCATGCCTGCCTCGAATTTACCGGAACAGATACGCATGAATGCAATACGGTCACGGTGGGCTTTGTTCATGTTAGCCTGAATTTTGAAAACAAAAGCAGAAAAATCTTCATCAAATGGATTGATAAGTCCCTGATTTGACATTCTTGGCAGTGGTGAGTATGTCATTTTAAGGAAGTGCTTGAGGAATGTCTCAACACCAAAATTGGTGAGCGCTGAGCCGAAGAACACAGGTGACAATTTTCCGGCGCTTACTTTTTCCTGATCAAATTCGGCGCTTGCTCCATCAAGAAGCTCGATATCTTCAAGAAGCTTGTCATAGAAAGCATCTCCTAACTCAGCTCTTAGAGCAGGGTCATCAATGCCGATTGTTGTGGTATCCACTTCCTTCTGACCGTTCATCTCAGCCTTGAAGGTAGATACACAGCGCTCGTTTCTTTCATATACTCCCTTAAATTCTTTGCCTGAGCCGATTGGCCAGTTCATAGGGCATGTTGCTATGCCGAGCACGCTCTCAATCTCATCACACAGTTCGAATGGGTCATTGGCTTCACGGTCCATCTTGTTGATAAAAGTAAATATAGGTATATGTCGCATAACACATACCTTGAAGAGCTTGATTGTCTGCTTCTCAACACCCTTGGATGCATCGATTACCATGACGGCGGAATCAGCAGCCATGAGTGTACGATATGTATCCTCAGAGAAGTCCTGATGTCCCGGTGTATCGAGAATGTTGATACAGTAGCCATCATAGTTAAACTGTAAAACTGATGATGTTACTGAGATACCACGCTGTTTCTCAATCTCCATCCAGTCGGACACAGCATGCTTTGCTGTCTTTTTTCCTTTTACGGAACCGGCGAGGTTGATTGCGCCGCCGTAGAGGAGAAACTTCTCTGTAAGAGTTGTTTTACCGGCATCCGGGTGGGAGATGATAGCGAAGGTTCGCCTTTTATTAATTTCACTTTTTAAATCTGCCATTTTAGACTCCTTTATAAAAAATATCTTTTCCGAATTAGTAGCTTATATGATATCATGCTCAAAAGCCTAACCGTGCAGGCATGAACGTCTTTTGGTCTTTTGATGCTGATATCATATGATAGTATATGTATAATTAATATGTTATACATGCTTAATGTAAATCAGCATTTTTTCACACATAAATCCAATTATACAAAATCAAATAAACTCTTTGCGCATCGGATTGAAAACATCAACCAGCTTTCCTGCTTCAAGGCAGGTTACACCATGGCGGACATTTGATGGCATATATACACTGTCGCCCTTGCTCACAATCTTTGTCTCGTCACCGATTGTAAATTCGAAGCTTCCTTCGGCGATATAAGTTATCTGAAGATGCTCATGCTGATGAAAATTGCCCTTTGCGCCTTTTTCAAATGTTATTTCACACATCATAAGCTCATCTGAGTAAGTAAGTACTTTTCTTGAGACACCGGGCTCACAAGGAGTGGGTGTCACTTCTTTATTATATACAAACATATTATCCTTCCTTTGCATGGAATAAATTCCGACTGTATTTATAAATTACCAAATGGTCATACTTTTTTATCATATCATAAAAAGTTGACATTGAAAATAACAAAAATAGAAAAATTGAAGATAAAACATTTCTTTGCTTTAGTATAATTGCCGAAGCTATGCAGGGCATTCAAAATATTGTTGATACAGCTGGGTGTACAAAATATTAGAAAGATAATCAGGCTGCTTATGTTTTGGTTCCTGAAGCATTTGATGTTGTGGTCAGATAAGGTTTTTTATCACACTGTATTGTTTTTAAAATTGCTTTATATTACCGCATTAAATCAATTGAACAATTTATTTTATACAGAGCCCCCACATTGTTAATATTACATAATTTGCAAATATTTAATTATTTGTCCTTGGCATCATCATTTTATATAAACTTGAACACGGTTAAAATGATTGAAAATTCTGACAATTACCTGAATTTTGTCAGACAAACAAATAAAAGCAACATACAAAAGCACAACAAAATGTTTTAAATTTGTTGTTTTCCTTTGCATTTTTTGACATTATGTTATATAATTAACATAGAATGCAATGCTTGGAATCTGATTTCGAACAGGGCTGCAATATATTTTTAAAAGAGATGCTAAGCATCGATTCTATATCTGCGGGAAGCGAATTGCGGATATCATTAATTTACATAAGATGAGCAAAAACAGATAAGATTATGTATTCGTGTATGAGGAGAAGAAAATATGCTTAAGAGTAAGTTCAACACGGAACCGGTTAAAAAGACAGCGAGAATAGCTGCCATGGTAGAGGATTTGCTGGGGGCATTTCCTGAGATTGAGGCGGACAGAGCGGTTCTTATAACACAGAGCTATAAGCAGACCGAAGGTGAGCCGATTATAACGAGACGTGCAAAGGCTTTTGCACACATACTTGAGAACATTCCTATAGTGCTTCGTGACAAAGAACTTATCGCAGGAAGCACTACGAAGAAGCTTAGAAGCTGTCAGGTATTTCCTGAGTTCTCATATGAATGGCTTGAAGCTGAGTTTGATACGATAGCTAAGAGAAAAGCGGATCCTTTCTATATTTCGGAGGAGACTAAGAAGGCTCTCCATGAGGCATATACATATTGGAAAGGCAAGACAACAAGCGAGCTTGCAGCGTCATACATGGCACCGGAGACTAAGACTGCGATAGAGCACAACATATTTACACCGGGTAACTATTTTTACAATGGAGTCGGACATGTCACAGTACAGTACGAGAAGGTTCTTGCGATAGGTTACAGGGGAATTATTGATGAAGCTAAGGCTGCAAAAGAGAAGCTTCGCTTCGGAGACGGAGATTACGCGAAGAGAACGCATTTTCTTGATGCAGTTATACTAAGCTGCGAAGCTGTTATAAATTATGCACACAGATATGCCACACTTTGCAGAAGTGAGGCAGCAACGTGCAGTGACAGCACAAGAAAGGCTGAACTTGAAAGAATGGCATGCAACTGTGACAGAGTGCCTGAATACGGAGCAAGAGATTTCTATGAAGCATGCCAGTCATTCTGGTTTGTACAGATGCTTCTTCAGGTAGAGTCAAGCGGACACTCGATATCTCCGGGACGTTTTGACCAGTATATGTATCCTTATTATAAGGCTGATATTGAGAGCGGAAGAATTACAAGAGAGTTCGCACAGGAGCTTATTGATAATATCTGGATTAAGTTAAATGACCTTAATAAGGCAAGAGATGCGGCAAGCTCCGAAGGCTTTGCAGGATATGGATTGTTCCAGAACCTGATAGCGGGAGGACAGGATGCGGATGGCAATGATGTTACGAATGACTTGTCATTTATGTGCCTTGAAGCATCAATGCATGTTGCGCTTCCGCAGCCGTCACTTTCTGTGCGTGTATGGAACAAGTCACCGCACGAATTCCTTTTAAAAGCGGCTGAGCTTACAAGGACAGGAATAGGACTTCCGGCTTACTACAATGATGAAATCATTATACCGGCGCTTATGAACAGAGGGCTGACACTTGAAGATGCAAGGCAGTATAACATTATAGGATGCGTTGAGCCGCAGAAAGCCGGCAAGACGGAAGGCTGGCATGACGCAGCATTCTTTAACATGTGCCGTGTAATCGAGCTTGTATTTAACAGAGGCTATGACAAGGGTGTCAAGGTCGGCATCGATACAGGAGACGTTACCAAGTTTACAAGCTATGAGCAGTTCTTTGATGCATATAAAAAGCAGATGGAATACTGCATAGGACTTCTTGTCGATGCAGACAATTCAATAGATTATGCTCATCGCGAGAGATGTCCGCTTCCTTATGAATCATGCATGGTTGACGATTGCATAGGGCGTGGAATGTCACTTCAGGAAGGCGGAGCGGTATATAATTTTACAGGTCCGCAGGGCTTTGGAATTGCCAATGTCGCAGACTCTTTATATGCTATCAAGAAGCTTGTGTTCGATGAGAAGAAAGTAACTATGGCAGAGTATAAGGATGCACTTGAACACAATTTTGGACATGTAAATGGGCATGATGGACTGTCAGCCGGTAATTCGGATTTGAAGCTGTCCGGTGAAGAGAAGATAGAAGAGATGATAAATGCAGTTCTTGCTTCATGCAAGGCGGCGGGTCAGGAATTGACACAGGAGCTTATTGCAAATGTAGTTGCAGAATGTGTCAAGTCACAGAAGGCTGCAAACGAAGTGGCTTCATCTGCTTCGGGTAATAAGTATGATGAACTTCTTAAGCTGATTAATGAGCTTCCGAAGTACGGAAATGACATTGAGGAGGTTGATGAATTCGCAAGGGAAGCAGCCTATACATATTCAAGACCTCTTGAAAAATATAAGAACCCTAGAGGCGGTTCATATCAGGCCGGTCTTTACCCTGTTTCGGCGAATGTTCCTCTAGGTCAGCAGACAGGAGCAACACCTGATGGCAGATTTGCCAACACACCTGTTGCGGACGGAGTCGGGCCGATGTCGGGCAGAGATGTTAAGGGTCCTACCGCTACTGCCAATTCGGTTGCAAGGCTTGATCATGGAATATGTTCTAATGGTACACTTTTTAACCAGAAATTCCATCCATCGGCACTTGCAGGAAGGCAGGGTCTTGAGAATTTTGTGGCTCTAATAAGAGGATTTTTTGACCAGAAGGGCATGCATGTGCAGTTCAATGTTGTAAGCCGTGAGACACTTCTTGATGCACAGGCACATCCTGAAAAGTACAGAACACTTGTCGTAAGAGTTGCGGGATATAGCGCATTGTTTACAACTCTTTCAAGGTCATTGCAGGATGACATCATCAACAGAACCGAGCAGGGATTTTAAGTTAGGAGGATGACTGTGGAGGATATATACAGACAGAAGGGAAGAATATTTGATATACAGAAATTCTCCGTGCATGATGGTTCAGGAATAAGAACGATAGTGTTCTTGAAGGGATGTGTTCTAAGATGCCGCTGGTGCTGCAATCCGGAATCACAAAGATATGACATAGAGACGATGATGGTTGATGGAAGGCCTAAGACTATAGGGTATGATGTCACTGTGGATGATGTGTTAGACGAAGTGATGAAGGACAGGATTTATTACAGACGTTCAGGCGGTGGAATAACCTTGTCCGGAGGAGAGAGCCTTTGCCAGCCGGATTTCTGCGAAGCGCTCCTGCATGCATCAAAGGAATGCGGACTTGATACGGCAATGGAGTCAATGGGCTGTGCGGATTACAGCGTAATTGAGAGAATTCTGCCATTCCTTGACACATATTTGATGGATATAAAGCACACTAACCCTGCAAAACATAAGGAATTTACCGGAAGAAGCAACGAATTGATGCTTGAGAACGCAAAAAAGATTGCTGCATCCGGACAGACAAGACTTGTTATAAGAGTTCCTGTCATTCCAACATTCAATGATACACCGCAGGAGATTTCTGATATTGCCAGATTCGCTTCAACGCTTCCGGGAGTCAGCAAGATACATCTTCTTCCTTACCATAGACTTGGACAGGACAAGTATGCAGGACTTGGAAGAGAGTACACGATGGCGCATATCACACCTATGAGCGGCGAACATATAAAAGAACTTGAGGCTGCGGCACAGGGATTCGGACTTGATGTGCAGATTGGCGGATAGAATGGAGGAACTTGATGGAATATTACAATGAAAATAAGCAGCGTATTATTCAGGAGCTTGTGCCGGGCAAACAGATTACACTTGCACATGTCATAGCAAACCCTGATAAGATATTATATAAGAAGCTGGGGCTTGATCCGGCAGTCGATTATGCACATTCGGCTATTGGAATTATAACTATGAGCCCTGCTGAGACTGCTATCATAGCAGCTGATATAGCTACCAAGGCATCAGGTGTTGAACTGGGCTTTGTGGACAGATTCAGCGGAACACTCATAGTTACGGGAACAGTGTCGGAGGTGAATGCTGCAATGAAAGCAGTCAACGATTACTGCTTGGAAAAGTTACATTTTAGTGTATGTGAGATTACAAAGACCTGATTTGATGTGTGGCAGAACATGTGGAGTAGAGCTTGATGAAAAAGATAATTTTTATGGGTAAGACAGGCTGTGGAAAGACAACGCTTACGCAGGCTATGCGTGGTGAAAGAATATCATATCACAAGACACAGTATATAAATCATTTTGACTGTATTATCGATACACCGGGCGAGTATGCGGAGAATAAGATTCTTGGAAGGGCACTTGCGCTTTACAGCTATGAGGCGGATGTTGTCGGACTTTTGCTGTCGGCAAGAGAAGAATATTCTCTGTTTCCGCCTTGCATTACATGTATGTGCAATCGCGATGTTATAGGTATTGTGACTCAGATTGACAGAACTGATGCAAGACCGGAGAGAGCCGCACAGTGGCTTAGACTTGCCGGATGCAGGAATATATTCTTTGTGAGCTCTGTCACCGGCGAGGGAATTGGTGATATATTTGATTATTTGCAAAATTAACCGGGTAATTAACAGTTCATTTGAAGGTTGTGGAAAGAAAAAATATTAATATATCAATTACAATCACATATTGACAAAAAACAACCAAAACCCACATTTTTTTACTGATTTGCGATTGACGTTTTTTTAACAAAATGGTATAATTTAATTATAAATCAACGCAAAAACAAACAAAACAACATATAATTTTTAAGGAGGGTTTCGTAATGGTTTCAGAGTACGAAATTAAGAAGCAGATCTGCGAGATTGGTAAACGAATCTACGACAGAGGCATGGTTGCAGCTAATGACGGCAACATTTCAGTGAAGCTTAACGATAACGAGTTTTTATGCACACCTACAGGTGTGAGCAAAGGCTTCATGACACCGGACTATATCTGCAAGGTTGACAGAAATGGCAATGTTATCGAGGCTAATGGCAGATTCAAGCCATCATCTGAGATTAAGATGCACATGAGAGTATACCAGAAAAGACCTGATGTAGGTTCTGTAGTACATGCTCATCCATCATACGCAACAGCATTTGCTATTGCCGGTATTCCACTTACAGCCCCGATTATGCCGGAGGCAGTTATCGCACTTGGATGTGTACCTATTGCGAAGTACGGTACACCTTCAACTAATGAAATTCCGGATGCGGTTGAGGAGTATCTTCCATATTATGATGCTGTTCTTCTTGAGAATCACGGAGCACTTTCCTACAGTGTTGATTTACTCTCAGCTTATCACAAGATGGAATCACTTGAGTTTTATGCAGAGCTTTTATACAAAGCAAGACAGCTCGGCGGCCCTAAGGAGCTTAGCAAGGAGCAGGTAGAACGTCTTTACGAAATCAGAAGACAGTTCGGACTTCCTGGAAAGCATCCTGCTAATCTTTGCCCTAATGCAAGAGAAGGCAAGCCTAACTGTCATAGCTGCGGCGGTTCATGCAGCAGCACAGCTGATGCATCTCCGGAGCTTGTGGCAGAGATTACACGTAAGGTTTTAGAGCAGCTTAACAGATAATCAGTTGATGGAAGAGGTGGTTTTGTGGATTCTTCACAGATTACTGAGATAGTAAGAAATGTTATAATACAGCAAAAGCAGGATATGTCACTTGAACTTGCAAAGACTCTTGCAAAACGCGTGGAGGAAAGAGCAGCCATGATGGGTGTTAAGGCTGTGGTTGTTATTATGAATAGTGGTGCAAATCCGGTACTTATCCACTGCATGGATGATTCATTTATTGCAAGTTATGATGTTGCATTTAACAAGGCATATACAGTTGTAGGTCTTAAGATTTCAACAATAGAGCTTAAAAAGCTTGCACAGCCGGGCGGTTCGCTTTATGGAATACAGAACACCAACGATGGAAAGATAGTGATATTCGGCGGTGGTGAGCCATTAATGATTGGCGGACGCATTGTTGGCGGACTTGGAGTAAGCGGCGGTACGGAGGATGAAGATACCGCACTGGCGGCTTATGGAAGACAGGTTTTTATGGAACTTGTTGGTAAAACAGTTTAGAAAACGGAGGTTTTTGACGTGGATTCATCTAATATTGAAGCTATTGTAAAACAGGTATTAAAAGAAATGACCGGAGGACAGACAGAGCAGCCTGCACAAGCAGCACAGTCAACAGCAAGCTCTGCCTCAGCAGTTATCCCTAAGACAGCGCATGTTGCAATGCTCACATCACTTGAGCATTTTGATGTAAAGGAATTTCCTATTCCGGAACTTGGAGACGGAGATATTCTTGTAAAGGTTGAAGGCTGTGGTGTATGCGGTACTGACGCACATGAGTTTAAGAGAGATCCTTTCAGCCTTATCCCTGTAGCACTTGGACATGAAGGAACGGGTGAGATCGTTGCAATGGGCAAGAATGTAAAGAAGGACAGCGCCGGCAAGGATTTACATATCGGAGATAAGGTTGTAACATGTATGATTTTTAAGGATAATCCTGATATCACAATGTTCGACCTTAACAAGCAGAATGTAGGCGGAGCTGATGTATACGGACTTCTCCCTGATGATGATGTACATCTTAACGGGTGGTTCTCAGACTATATTTTTATCAGAGAAGGTTCAACAGTATTCAATGTAAGCGACCTTGATCTCGATTCGAGAATACTTATTGAGCCATGTGCAGTTTTAGTACATGCAGTAGAGAGAGCTAAGACAACCAATATTCTTCGTTTTAACTCAAGAGTAGTTGTTCAGGGATGCGGTCCTATAGGTCTTATCTGTATCGCAGTATTAAGAACAATGGGTATTGAGAATATCGTTGCAGTTGACGGCGAAGCTAAGAGACTTGAGTTTGCTAAGATGATGGGTGCAACAAAGACAGTTAACTTTAAAGAGCACAACGGAATTGAGGCGCTTGCAGGTGCAGTTGAAGCATGCTTTGACGGACACCTTGCAGACTTTGCTTTCCAGTGTACAGGCTCACCTGTTGCACACAGCAATATCTATAAGTTCATCCGTAACGGTGGTGGTTTATGTGAGCTTGGTTTCTTCATCAATGGAGGAGATGCTACAATCAATCCTCATTTTGATATCTGCTCTAAGGAAATCACAACAGTTGGTTCATGGGTATATACACTTAGAGACTATGCTACAACATTCGATTTCTTAAAGAGAGCTAAGGGTATCGGCCTTCCAATAGAGAAGCTTATAACACACAAGTTCCCACTTGAGGAGATTAACGAGGCACTTAAGACTAACTTAAAGATGGAAGGACTTAAGATAGCGATTGTCAATAAGTAGCATTTAGTCAGCATCACAGAGAAGAGGATAGATTATGGCACAGGCAGTCGGACTATTAGAAGTATATGGTCTTGTCGCAGCATTTGTTGCAGGTGATGCAGGATGCAAGGCGGCGGATGTTACAATGGAGACATTTGATAAGAATAAGCCTGCCAATGCGGATAAGCTGCCGGTACCGCTTTTAGTTACCGTGAAGTTCCGTGGCAGTATATCAGCTGTGAGAGCTGCTATGGATGCAGCTAAGCTTGCGGCAGAAGGTGTGACAGGAGTTGCATCGGAGTATGTTATTCCGGCACCGGAGGATGATGTGGAGAAGCTTTTAAGGTTATCTGCACTTGACAAGAGTTAATCATGTTATGAAAGCCTTATGGCATATAAGAAAGCATGACAACATAAAGCATAATACATGAAATTAAATCAGAATATATTTTATCCAAGGAGGACAATAAAATGGCACAGGAAGCATTAGGAATGATCGAGACAAGAGGTCTTGTAGCAGCAGTAGAGGCAGCAGATGCAATGGTTAAGGCAGCAGAGGTTTCACTTGTAGGAACAGAGAAGATTGGTTCCGGACTTGTAAGCGTTATGGTAAGAGGAGATGTAGGTGCAGTTAACGCTGCAGTTGATGCAGGTAAGACAAGCGCAGCAAGACTTGGAGAGGTTGTTGCTACACATGTAATCCCAAGACCACATGCAGATGTAGAGAAGATTCTTCCAAAGCTTAAATAAGGAGCATAATCGATGAAGTCTATTGGCTTAGTTGAAGTACCAAGTGTCACAGCAGCCATCGATTGTCTTGATATCATGTGCAAGACAGCGGATGTTGAATTTGTGACCTGGGAACGTAAATTAGGAGGCCGCCTTGTCACGGTGATTGTTACAGGAAATGTATCAGCATGTACAGAGGCAGTCGAGGCTGCATATGCGAAGGCTATAAAAAAGCCTGTCGCAAAAGCAGTGATAGCTAATCCTTGTGACGAGGTTGTAAGAATACTTAATCTCAGCGCAAGCAGAATGTTAAAGCAGAATCAATAATTGCAAAAAAGACTTGGGTATATTATGGCGGATTCGCTTTTGTAAAAAAGAAATTTGCAGGATTTATATATTTTATTTTGAATTTAAGGAGGATAATAAAATGGCACAGGAAGCATTAGGAATGATTGAGACAAGAGGACTTGTAGCAGCAGTAGAGGCAGCAGATGCAATGTTAAAGGCTGCTAATGTAACACTTGTAGGAACAGAGAAGATTGGTTCCGGACTTGTAAGTGTTATGGTAAGAGGAGATGTCGGAGCTGTTAATGCAGCAGTTGACACAGGTGCAGCTACAGCAGCAAGACTTGGCGAAGTTGTTGCAAAGCATGTAATCCCAAGACCACACGCAGATGTGGAGAAGATTCTTCCGGTTTTAAAATAATCAGAGAAGATTACAGATAGTATTTTAGTATTAATGCTAAGAAGAATTAACGTATGTGAGGCAGAGCATGATAGTCGGAAAAGTCGTAGGTAGTCTGGTATCTACCAGAAAGAATGATAACTTGATTGGCAGCAAATTTATGATAATTGAGCCTCTTGCAAAGATGCAGTCAGCATCTTTGCAAGGCGAAAATTGCCGTATTGTAGCGGTTGACAATATTGGTGCCGGTATTGGTGAGACGGTACTTGTTGCCATGGGAAGCGCTGCTAGGGTTGGATGCGGTATGCCGGATGCACCTATCGATGCAGCAATCGTTGGTATTGTAGATGATGGTATGGGGCTCTAAGCTTTGAAGGAGAAATTACAATGAGCATGAATATTAATGAACTGGGCAGAATCATGAGAGAGAATGGTATTGTCGGCGCAGGCGGAGCAGGTTTCCCAAGCTATGCAAAGCTTAATGAAAAAGCTGATACCATTATCCTCAACTGTGCTGAGTGTGAGCCGCTTTTAAAGCTCCACAGACAGGTGCTTGAAAAATATGCATTTGAGATAATGACTGCACTTACAGCAGTCAAAGAGGCAACGCAGGCTGAGCGTGTCATAATTGCTGTAAAGCCTGCATATAAGGGAGCAGTGGAAGCAGTTAAAGCTAATCTGTCATCCTTTAAGGATATATCAATCGGTTACCTTCCTGAGGTGTACCCTGCAGGTGATGAGGTAATCACAATCTATGAGACAACAGGAAGAGTGGTTGCTCCGGGATCAATTCCTATTTCTGTAGGCTGTATTGTATATAATGTTGAGACAATGCTCAATCTTTATTTTGCAATGACAGCAGATAAGCCTGTAACAACAAAGTACATAACAATAGCAGGTGAAGTTAAAAAGCCTGTCACATTAAAGGTTCCTCTTGGAATGACTGTCAATGAACTGATTGAACTTGCAGGCGGAGTTACAGTGGATGACCCTGTATATATTAGCGGTGGTCCTATGACAGGAAGAATATGTAATGGCTTTGACACAATAACTAAGACTTCCAATGCGATACTTGTAATGCCTAAGGATCATTATATTGTACTTAAGCGTTCACAGAGCACAAAGGTAAATGTTAAGAGAGCAATGGCTTCCTGCTGTCAGTGCCAGATGTGTACAGATCTTTGTCCGAGACATCTTCTTGGACATCCTATAACACCGCATATGTTCATGCGCTCAGTATCGAGCGGAACAGCTCAGGATATCAAGCCTCTGCTTGATACAATGTTCTGTTCAGCATGTGGACTTTGTGAGATGTATTCCTGTGGTCAGGGTCTGTCACCAAGAACATTGATTGGCGAATATAAAGGTGCATTAAGAAAGAACGGAGTGCCTGTTCCTAAGGATGCGGTGCTTAAGCCTGTAGCACCTTACAGAAACGAGAGAAGAGTTCCTATGGAGCGTCTCACAGCAAGAATAGGTCTTACAAGATATGATGTGCCGGCACCGATGGTTGATGAGGAAGTTAAGGCAAAAGCAGTTAAGATTCAGCTTACTCAGCATATAGGTGCACCTGCTAAGGCATTTGTTGCCGTAGGTGACAAAGTAGTAGTCGGACAGCCTATTGGTGGTGCTGATGATGACAAGTTAGGTGTTAAGATACATGCAACAATAAGCGGTACGGTAACGGATGTGAATGATAAGTTCGTTACAATTAAGGCTTAGGAGGATTATTATGAGCAAAGCAATTGGAATGGTAGAATACAGGACAGTCTCGACAGGTGTACAGGCAGCGGATATTATGCTTAAGACATCAAGCGTTGATATCTTAGAGTCCTCCGTTGTATGTCCTGGCAAATATATTGTCATCATTACAGGTGATTTATCGGCAGTAAAAGCAGCAGTAGATGCTTCTAAGACAAGATTTTCAGCAGAGCTTATCGACAGCTTTGTGCTTGGAAATCCGGATGATGCGATTTTTTCTGCAATATATGGTGCTACAGAAGTTAAGGATGTAAAGGCACTTGGTATTTTAGAGACATTTTCAGCAGCTTCGATTATTGTTGCTGCAGATGCCGCAGCGAAGACTTCACAGGTAGAGCTTATAGAGCTCCGTCTTGCAAGAGGTATGTGTGGAAAGTCATATCTTATGCTTACAGGTGAAGTTGCAGCTGTTACAGCTGCAATAGAGAAGGCAAAGGCATCCGTTGCTGACAATGGAATGTTCTTAGAGTCCTCAGTAATCGCAAACCCTGATAAGAGATTGTGGGATACAATACTTTGATAGTTTGACTGATTATCACGAATAAGCTATATAAAATGGGTGGGATGGTTAGAGATTATGCTGGCAATAGAGAGAAGAAATGCGATATTGGCGAGGCTTCAGGAGGAAAAGAAGGTTGTAGTCAGCGACCTGAGTGAATTGTACAATGTCACTGAGGAGACTATAAGAAGGGATCTTGAGAAGCTTGAAGCAGAAGGACTTGCCAAAAAGACTTATGGTGGTGCTGTTATAAATGAAAGCCTGAACACGGATCTTCCGTATACGGTGCGAAAAAAATCAAATGTTGCCGGCAAACAGATAATTGGTGAGATACTTGGCGGAATGATTTCCGATGGCGACCATATTATTCTTGATGCCAGTTCAACGGCTCTTTTTATTGCAAAGAGCATTAAGAGTAAAAAGAATCTTACAATTATAACCAATTCGATAGAAATAATGCTTGAGCTTTCCGACAGGAAGGGATGGAAAATCCTTTCCACCGGAGGCTCAATGAAAGATGGTTCACTGTCTCTTGTCGGATATCAGACAATCAGGATGATTAATTCATTCAATGTCGATATGGCTATTTTTTCGGTTAAAGGAATTGATTTGCGGCATGGAATGACAGATTCAAATGAGAGCGATGCGCAGGTTAAGATGGCGTTGCTTGAAGCAGGAAAGAAGAAAATTCTTGCCGTTGACAGTTCAAAGTTTGACAAGATATCCTTTACGAAGGTAGGAGAGTTCAGAGAGGTGGATATGGTAGTCACGGATACCAGACCATCGCAGGAGTGGATGCAGAAGTTTGATGCTGCCGGAGTAGAGGTTATATATCCACAGGAATAGACTAAGTGATTATTTATTACATTAAAATGAAATTCCTGTATGGAGGTTGGGATAATGAAGAGATTTAAAATTAAGACAGAGGTATGCTTTTCGGATAATGCGATAGATGCACTGTCTGAGATAAAGAACAAGAGAGCTGTTATTATAACAGATTCTTTTATGTCAAGTTCAGGTGCTGCAAAGAGAATTGCTGATAAGCTTACAGGCTGCATCAGTGTTGATATATTTGATCAGGTTCGTCCTGATCCGCCTATAGAGATGGTGGTTGCGGGAGTTAGGTTCCTTACAGAGCATCAGGCGGATGTTGTTGTTGCTCTTGGTGGAGGTTCATCGATAGATGCTGCCAAGGGAGTTGTCCTGATGATGAAGAAGACACGTCCTGAGCAGAAGATATCGCTTATTGCGATACCTACAACAAGCGGTACAGGTTCGGAAGTTACCGAGTTTGCGGTTATCACTGATAAAGAGAGAGGAATTAAGTATCCTCTTGTAGATGAAGAACTGCTCCCGGACATGGCGATACTTGATCCATCTCTTGTAATGACTGCACCGCCTTCAGTGACAGCGGACACAGGCTTTGATGTAATAACACATGCACTTGAGGCATATGTATCTACTAATGCTTCGGATGCTTCAGATGCATTGGCTGAGAAGGCATTGGAGCTTGCTTTTGAATATCTTCCGAAGGCTTATAAAAACGGAAATGACCTTGTAGCAAGAGAGAAGATGCATTCGGCATCATGTCTTGCAGGTATGGCATTTAATGCGGTCAGCCTTGGTGTCAACCATGGTATTGCACATCAGCTCGGTGCTAAGTTCCATATACCTCATGGAAGAGCCAATGCCATGCTCCTTCCTTATGTAATTGAGTTCAATGCAGATTTAGAAGGACATTTCGGCGAGGCGGATTCACAAGCAGCAGTTAGATATGCCAAGGTAGCTAAGAGAATAGGTCTTCCATGCAATAATGTGAGAATGGGAGTTCTCTCGCTTGTAAAAGAATTGTCATATATGTTAGACATGATGAAGGTTCCGAGAACCCTAAGTGCTGCTGGTGTCAATGAGAGCGATTATAAAGCTGTGAAGGCGGATATACTTAGAGCCGCTGTTGCAGATCCATGTACGGCAACTAATCCAAGACATGTCGGTGAAGCGGATGTTGAGCTTATTGTCAACAAGCTTATTGACTGGAATTTATAGTTTTTTAATAATTTCCGAGACTTTTTTAATAAATTAGTTGTTTTTTTTAAGAAGATGATATAAAATACTTGTGGTAGTATACCGCAAGTATTTTTTTGCATATTTTTATATACATGCATGTATGCATACATATATGTGTACATAATGGAGGCAGAGGGGAAAGAATAATTATGAGAGATATTATATTTAGGAATTTTAGTGATATGAACATATATCAATGCATTGTATGGTTTTTTATATACAGCTTTCTTGGCTGGTGCATGGAGTGTGTTGTCATAAGGGTTCAGCTTGGATACTGGGAGAACAGAGGCTTTGCGAAGCTTCCGTTTTGCGTGATTTACGGTTTTGGCTGTGTGGGTGCATTCACACTTTTTGCTCCGTTTGCAAAATATCCGCTGGCACTTTTCTTAGCAGGCTGTATAGGAGGAACAATATTTGAATACATAGTTGCGATGGTCATGATAAGACTGTTTGGAGAGCTTTGGTGGAATTATGACCATAAACGCTTTAACTATAAAGGAATACTCTGCCTGCAAAGTTCATTTGCGTGGGGTGTCATTTGTGTATTGCTGTTTATGGTAATTAATGTTAGAATAAAGTATATGGTGCATGCTATTAACCCTGTCATTGTCAGACCTTTGGCGATAGTTCTTTTTGTATCTTATACAATAGATTTTGCCCATCAGTTTTATTGTTCCATAAAAGACAAGAACAGTGAAAAAAATACGGAGCGGATGGCATAGCATACTTTTTGTTGAAAAGAGCCTGTATTAATGAAAAATCTTGTGAAAGATAATTTTACTTTACTGAAAAAGTGCGGAAAGACACTGGTGATATTTGAGCTTATCTATAAGATGGTTGCAGTCGCCATGTTTTATCCGCTTTTTTTGCTGTTATTTAATATAAGTCTTAAATTAGCCGGAATCAAATATCTTACAAACGGCTATATCCTGAGATATTTTACCAATCCGTTTACAATTATTATGATTATTTTGCTTGTACTTCTCATAGCAGTATATAATTTTTTTGAAAAATGTTGTATATCAGTATTGATAGAAGCGAGTGTGATTGGAGAGAAAGTAAATGTGTTAAATGCTTTTTATGCAGGAGCACTTAATTTTCGCGCAAAATTCAGGATACGCAATGTCTCGTTGATTTTATACGAGATATTTTTGTTTCATTTTTCAAACATTATTATTCTTGGTCTTATCATGACTAACCTTACACTGCCTGAATTTATAACGAGGGCATTCGGAAGCAGAAATATGATGTATCTTGTCATTCTTATTGCATGTTTTGTGCTTTTTGTGCTTGCGATAAGAGAAATATTTACGCCGGATTATCTCATTTACGGAAGCGAAAATGTGAATGAGGCGTATAAAAGAAGTGCGTCCCTGCTTAAGAGAAGAACGCTTAGAACTATTCTTCTGATGCTTTTTTGGAATATTATGATAAGTGCTGTCGTAGGTGTTCTTTTTTTGCTCATTTCTGTTATTGTGATTGTCGGAAGCAGACTTCTCAATTTTACCAGAGCGGGAGTGGCAATATATCTTACTGTTATCAAAGGCTTTAAGAATACGATAACACTTATCCTTGTGCTGATATCGGCACCGGCATCGTATATTGCAATAACAAGTATGTTCTTCCGCTATAGAAAAGAGCTTGGACGAGTATGGAGAGTATCTGATAACACTAAAAAAGTCATAGATAATCCTATAGTGATAAAGCTATGGGGCAAAGTATGTACTATTTTCGCTACAGTTGTAGCCGGTGTTATGATTTGTGTATATATATTTATGGGTGTTGCCAAAAATCCTTTTGCAAAGGTTGAGCTTTTGAAGGTGCCTGATATAAGTGCACACAGAGGAAGCTCGATAAATGCACCTGAGAATACGATGTCGGCTTTTAAACAGGCTCTCTATGATCTTGCAGACTATGTGGAGTTAGATGTACATCTGACATCGGATAATGTTGTGGTTGTCATGCATGATTCAAGCTTAAAAAGAACGACAGGTCTTAATAAAAATATATGGCAGGTATCATATAGCAGGATTAAAGAATTAGACGCAGGAAGCTGGCTCTCTCAGACGTATGAAGGAGAGCCGGTTCCAACATTGGAAGAAGTTATAAAGGAAATCGGCCCTTTTGCAAAGCTGAATATTGAAATAAAATATAACAAAAAGGAAAGTGACATCACGAAATATGTCGTTGATATAATTGAGCGCAATGATTTTGTTGACAGATGCGTGGTCACATCCTCAGATTATACAGTATTACATGAAGTTAAAGAGTTAAATCCGGATATCCAGACAGGCTATGTGCTGTCTGCGGCATATGGTGCATACTATTCAATCGGTTATGTGGATGTGATAAGCATTAACTATTCGTTCGTTAATAAAGCGCTGGTGGATGCGGTTCACAGGTATGGCAAGGAGATATATGTCTGGACTGTGAATTCGCCATCTATTGTGAAGTCTCTTGCAAATATGGGAGTTGATAACATAATAACGGATGATCCGGTTATGGCGAGGGAAGCTGTATATTCGAGATATACAGGTAAGGAACTGGTCAACATTCTTGACTATGTGTTTTCGATGAACGGATATTAAAAACAAATTGATGCGTTAAGCGTGAAAAGAAGCTATGCATAGAGCTTACACAGCGAATGAAGCCGGTAATGCGTTAAGAGTGCAGGTAAATCATGCACACGGCTTGCACAATGAATGAAATTGTAATGTGTTAAGTGTGTAAAAAATCATGCCCGGAGCTTACGCAACAAATGAATCCGGTAATGTATTAAGTGTGCAAAAAAATAATGCACAGAGTTTACGCAATAAACGAAGCCGATAATACATTAAGAGATAACTTAAAAAGTATAGTGATTTGAAGGGAGAATATTATTAATGGATTATGATTTAAGATACCTAAGAAGCGTGGCGAGGACTTATCCGACAATCGCGGCAGCTTCCACAGAGATTATAAATCTTCAGGCGATTATGAATCTTCCTAAAGGAACAGAGCATTTTCTTACAGATATACATGGCGAGTATGAGCAGTTTCAGCATGTGTTAAAGAATGGTTCGGGTTCCGTAAAACGCAAGATTGACGAGGAGTTCGGCAACACGCTAAGCAGCAAGGACAAGAAAAGTCTTGCCACACTTATATACTACCCGGAACAGAAGCTGGATGTAATTCTTGCAAATGAGGATAATCTGGATGACTTTTATAAAATCACGCTTCACAGGCTTATAAAGATTCTCCGCCGTGTCACATCTAAGTATACAAGCTCTAAAGTAAGAAAGGCTATGCCGAAAGAGTTTGCCTACATAATAGAGGAGCTTATACATGAAAAGACGGAGGTTACAGACAAGGAAGCATATTACAATTCAATAATAAATACCATAATCAGGATTGGAAGAGCGGATGCTTTTATCATAGCGTTGTCACAGCTTATACAGCGTCTTGTTATTGACCATCTTCATATAGTGGGTGATATTTTTGACAGAGGACCCGGAGCACATATCATAATGGATACACTGCTTGATTATCATTCTGTTGACATACAGTGGGGAAACCATGATATTGTATGGATGGGTGCAGCGAGCGGACACAGGGCATGCATAGCTAATGTGATAAGATTGTCGGCAAAGTATGGCAATCTGAATGTGCTTGAGGAAGGATACGGAATCAACCTTATTCCTCTCGCACGTTTTGCAATGGAAGTATATAAAAATGACCCTTGCGATTGTTTTGATATAACATATGCCAAGGATGATTATAATGAAAATGATTTGGAACTTGACAAGAGGATGCATAAGGCTATAGCAGTTATACAGTTCAAGCTTGAAGGTCAGATAATAAAAGAACACCCGGATTTTTTGATGGATAAACGTCTTTTACTCGATAAGATGGATTTAGAGGAAGGGACAGTCACGATAGGGCGCAAGAAATATACACTTAATGACACGAACTTCCCGACAATCAATCCTGAAGACCCTTACGCATTGTCTGAGGAAGAAAAAGTGATAATGGACAGGCTGCATGTGGCATTTATGAGCTGCACTAAGCTGCAGCAGCATGTCAGATTCTTATTTGCCAAGGGAAGCTTATATAAAGTATATAACGGAAATCTGCTTTTTCATGGCTGCATACCTCTTAACGAAGACGGAACATTCCGCAAAGTGAATATAGGCGGCAAAAAATTTTCGGGAAAAGGTCTATATGACATTTTGGAGTACTGGGCGCGCAAGGGATATTTTGCCAAGGACGATGTCGAACATCGCGAGGAAAAAGCGTTCGGACAGGATATAATGTGGTTTATCTGGTCGAATGAGAACTCACCTGTGTATGGAAAAGAGAAGATGGCAACCTTTGAGAGATATTTTTTGAAGGACAAGGAAGCACAGAGCGAGAAGAAGGATTTTTATTATCAGCTCATAGATAAAGATGAGATTGTTGATAAAATATGTGAGGATTTTCACCTTGACCCTGCATGCGCACATATCATAAACGGACACATGCCTGTTGAGATTAAGAAGGGAGAGAGCCCGGTAAGATGTCACGGAAGAGTGCTTATTATTGACGGAGGTTTCTCAAAAGCCTACCAGTCAAAGACAGGAATCGCCGGCTACACGCTCACATACAATTCTTATGGACTGCGGCTTGTATCGCATGAGCCTTTTGAGACTGTTGAGGCGGCGATTTTAAAGGAGAGCGACATACATTCCGAGACAGTGGTTGTAGAGAAGATGGCGGCAAGACGGCTTGTCGCAGATACGGATATCGGAAAACAGTTAAGAGAGAACATCAGAGAGCTCGAAGCACTTTTGAATGCATATTATGAAGGCTTGATACCGGAAGGAAAATAGTGCCTGTGAGCTAGGAATGTGTTATGGATTGAACCGCTTAAAATAATAAAGCCGGATTACATAAGTGCGTGGCATTTTGTAATCCGGCATTTTATTTTATAATAGGATTCTTGTGTAATGGTAAATTTTGTTGAAATTCCCCATTATAAAATAATTATGACAAAGCATTCTGAAACTTTGATAAATACGTTCTAATGGAAAATTATTTGGTGACTGTGGTTCCGCATTTGCCAAGAAGAGCATCCTTAGCGTGTTCAAGGTTAGCAATGACAGCCTTGCGTCCTGTGCCTGCTTCAACAAATTCAATGGCTGCGTTTACCTTAGGAAGAGTGGTTATAGGACCGAAATCACCTGTTGACGCATATGGCTTAAGCTCTGCTGTAGTTACATTGTCAAAGGAGTGCTCATCAGGAGTTCCGGCATTGACAGTGAGCTTGTCATAAACTGTAAGGAAGAGGAGAGTATCTGCCTCTGTAAGTTCTGCAAGACGTGCTGCAACATAGTCCTTTTCGATAATTGCACTCGCTCCTTTTAATTTGGTGCGCTGCTCAAGAACAGGGATTCCGCCGCCGCCTGCTGCAATGACAATCTGGTGTGCGTCAAGAAGTGCATTGACAGCGTCAATCTCATAGATGTCCATTGGCTTAGGAGCTGCGATGATTCTGCGATAACCTTCCGGCTCTTCCACAACATAGTTGCCTTTGGCTTCCTCAGCTTCAGCTTCTTCCTTGGTCATGTATCTTCCGATAACCTTGGTAGGATTAGAAAAAGCAGGATCAAATGGGTCAACCTTCACCTGAGTGATGATAGTTGAGACTGTCTTATATATTCCGCGGTTCAAAAGCTCTGTACGGATAGCATTCTGCAAATCGTAGCCGATGTAGCCCTGGCTCATGGCACCGCAAAGTGACATAGGTGCGACAGTATAACGATGATCGAGACGGGAAAATTCAGTCATAGCTGTCTGAATCATACCAATCTGTGGCCCGTTACTGTGTGTGATGACGATATCGTACTTCATTTCGACAAGATCAGCTATAGCTCTTGCCGCCTTGCTTACATTCTCTTTCTGCTCCGGAAAGGTCTCACCGAAAGCATTGCGCCCTAGGGCAACTACAATCTTCTTGTTAGCCATAATAATCCTCCATAGTTATATGAATGTTTAATCATGATAAAATAAAGTAATAATAAAATGTACATTGATTAAAAGTTATGTACTATAATTAGTGATTATACTATATTTTCAGCAAATAAGGAAGTTGTTTTTGTGATTAATAAAAATTTTAGGTTAAAATCAGAAGATAAAATTTGAAAATGAATTTCATATTTGCATTTATAGTTGACAAGTGCTATAATGTGTAACGGTTCAGAAGCAGACAATGGCTGATTGACAGCAGCCGTGTATATGACTCCTGAAAAGATGAGCATTATTTATCATTTTTGGAAAGGAATGAGATTTAAAGATGGCAAAGGTAACAATTATTTCAGGTTTTTTAGGCGCAGGTAAGACAACCTTCATTAAGAAGCTCTTAGAGCAGGTCTATGCAGGTCAGAAGGTAGTGTTGATAGAGAATGAGTTCGGAGAGATTGGTATTGACGGAGGCTTCCTTAAGGATGCAGGTATTCAGATTACTGAGATGAATTCAGGATGTATATGCTGTTCACTTGTTGGAGATTTCGGAAAGGCACTCATTAAGGTTTCCAAGGAGTATGCTCCGGACAGAATCATTATTGAGCCTTCAGGAGTAGGCAAGCTTTCTGATGTTGTAGCGGCAGTTGAGAAGGTTAAGGATGAGGCAGGTCTTGAGCTTGACTGCTTCTTGACAGTGGCAGATGCGACAAAAGCAAAGATGTATATGAAGAATTTTGGTGAGTTTTACAATGACCAGATTGAACATGCGAGCACGATAGTTCTTTCAAGAACACAGAACATGGATGCAGCCAAGCTTGAAGCAAGTGTTGCACTTATCCGTGACAAGAATGCGGATGCAGCAATAATTACAACACCTTGGGATGAACTCAAAGGTGAGCAGATTATCTCAGCACTTGAGAAGAAGTCTCTTATGGACGAACTTTTAAAGGAAGCACTTGAGCATTCCGCAGAGCATCATCATGATGATGACGAAGATGAGGACGAGGATGGGCATCACCATCATCACCATGAGGACGGCGAGGAGTGCTGCTGCGGACATCATCACGATGATGGAGATGAAGACGAACATGAGCATCATCATCACCACCACGACGATGATGATGACGAAGATGAACATGAGCATCATCATCACCATGACGACGGAGAGGAGTGTAGCTGTGGCTGTGGACATCATCACCATCATCACCATGCGGATGATATATTTACAAGCTGGGGCAAGGAGACACCTCATGTATATACCAAGGAGGAGATTGAGGATATTCTTGTCAAGCTCACGGAGAAGTCTGAGTTCGGTATAATTCTCAGAGCTAAGGGCATGGTCAGCGGTGCTGACGGAAAGTGGATTTATTTCGATGCAGTACCTGAGGAGTATGAGATTCGTGACGGCGGAGCTGATTATACAGGAAGAATATGTGTAATTGGACAGAATCTCAATGAAGAGAAGTTAGAGAAGCTTTTTAAGATTGCTTAGTATTATAGCCGGGCAAAATGCGCACTGTCGTGTGCAACTTAGATAATCTAAAAAAGAATTTTGAATGCAGAATAACCGTCTGATATTAACAGGCGGTTACTCTGTTAATTGGAAAGGAATGGTGTAATGGAAGTACCTGTATATTTAGTTAACGGATTTTTAGAGAGCGGTAAGACACTTTTTATTGATGATGCATTAAAAAGTGAAGATTTTGCCGATGGTGATAAGACACTTCTCATAGCCTGTGAGGAAGGAATGGAGGAGTATGACGAAAAGCAGCTTACACCGCTCAATGTGGCGATAGAGTATATTGAGGATGAGGCACAGCTTAATAAGGACAACCTCAAAAAGCTCTGTGATAAGCATAAGCCTATGCGTATATTCATAGAATTTAACGGCATGTGGAATATGAAGAATTTCCTTGAAAATGAACTTCCGACATTTTTTGTCATGGCACAGGTTATCACACTTGTCGATGCATCCACCTTTGACATGCATATGGCTAACAATGACATGAAGTCCATAATGATGGAAAAATTCAAGCTTTCGGATATGGTCATCTTTAACAGATGTGTAAAGGATACCAACCGTGCCGGCTACAGAAGAAGCGTAAAGGTTGTAAACGGAAGAACACAGGTTTATTTTGAGTCATCTGACGGAAGCTCCAATGAGGTTGAGGAGATACTTCCGTTTGACTTAAGCAAGGATGTTGTTGAAGTTGCAGATGAAGATTTTGGTATATGGTATGTTGATGCAATGGATAATCCTGAAAAATATAAGGGAAAGATAATGAAGATGAAGGCGGTTGTATACAGACCGAAATCACTTTTTAAAGATAATTTTGTTCCTGGACGTTTTGCAATGACATGCTGTGCCGATGATATAAGATTTATCGGTTATAAGTGCAAATGTGACAAGAATACGTCAGAGCAGCTTAAGGCATTCAAGGATAGGGATTTTGTGATGCTCACAGCTAAAGTAAATGTTGAGTACCAGATGGAGTATAAGGGAAAAGGTGTTGTTTTATATGCAACAGATATACAGCCTGCAAAAAAGCCGGCTGATGATATAGTATACTTTAATTAATAGGGAGGATTTTTCCATGAGCAAAAGAGCGGTTCCAGCCAACATTTTGAGAAGAGCATTGGCAGTCGTACTTGCGGGAGCCATGACAGTGTCACTTTTTGGCTGCAATGCTGAGAATAAGGAGCAGAAGGAGCAGAGGGAGTTTAACGAGTACTGCGATGAGCTGTTCAAGGATATGTTAGGGGATGATGTTTTAAGCGTTCATTATAAGCTTGCAGACCCTGAGAAGATGGGAATAGAAGTAAAAGATTACACACTTGGGGATTTTACGATTGAGCAGATTGAGGAAGGCGAGAAAGAGGTTGACGCAACCTTGGAAAAATTAAACGGTTTCAATGCAGAACTTCTTACCGATAGACAGCAGCTTTCCTTGAAGACATTGAAGGCATATTATGAGCAGCAGAGTGAATATGATGGACTTTATATGTTGCAGAACATGTTTGGAAGTAATTCGGGACTTATAGCTAATCTGCCTACTAATTTCGTTGAATATGTGTTTGATGATGAGCAGGATGTTAAAGAATACCTTGACCTTGTGAAGGATACCAAAAGATATGTTGATCAGGTGCTTGACTTTACAAGAGAGCAGGCGGAGGATGGCAAGTTCATGGCATCCTTCTGCGCACAGGAAAATATAGATATGTGTAATAAGTATCTTGACGAGGAAGTGAATCCGCTTATCGCTTCCTTTGAGGAGAAGCTTGAAGAGCTTGATATTGATGATGCAAAAAAGAGCGAATATATCAAGACAAATGAGCAGTATGTAAAAGAGTATTACAATGCTGCATATGAGGATGTGATTTCTGTTCTCTCAGAGCTTATGGAAGGTGAGACGAATGATAAAGGCCTTTATTACATGGATGGAGGAACTGATTTATATACTGCGATAGTACATGAAAAGACTTCAACACAGATGACTCCGGAAAAGGTTATTGACCTTTTAGATTCTGAGCTTGAAAGCCTTTTTACGGAATATGCTACACTATACTATTCAGATACATCACTTCTTGATCAGGAGATGAACCTTGATACAGGAATGACAGAGCCTAAAGAAATGTTGGAGTTTCTTGCAGATAATTGTTCAAGCGAGTTTCCCGAGCCTTACACAAAGGATTTTGTAGTGCAGTACCAGAGCAAAGCTACAGAGGTTGAAGGAACTGTTGCATATTATCTCACAGCTCGGCTTGACCAGCTAGACTACAATTCAATCAAGGTAAACGGTTCAGCGGTTGAGGGCGATGATGTCAGCTTATATACGACACTTGCACATGAGGGATTTCCGGGACATCTTTACCAGTTTACAAGCGTGTATAATAATGCTGATATTCCTAATGCGCTTAAGATGGTTGATTTCATCGGTTTTACCGAAGGATATGCACAGTATGCATCTGACAGGTCGTATCGTATGCTTGGCTGCAGCGATGAGCTTTCACAGATGTGTGTGCTTGATGGAATGTTAGGATATATTCTTCAGTCAAGAATTGACCTTGGTGTGAATTATGAAGGCTGGGGAATCGATGAGATTTCGGAGTATCTGTCAGCTTATGTGAACGATGTTGATAGCGTAGCGGAAGAAATGTATGAATCTGTTATATCGGATCCGGGCATTCTTCTTCCTTATACAGTGGGACATATCAAGATGATAAAGCTTCGCGAGAAAGCTGAGAGAAAGCTTGGAGACAGCTTTGATGCAAAGGAATATCATCAGCTCATTCTTGATACAGGAATAGTTCCTTTTGAGATTATGGAGGAAGAGTTAAACAACTATATCTCAGAAAAAAAGAGCAAATAAATGTAATTACATAAGCACGTTAAATATAAGCCCCTGTAGATTAAGACAAAGTTGTCTGATTTACAGGGGCTTTTGTTCAAGAAAGTGTTTGACATTTAACAGTCCGGCACCTTGGCAGTTTGCAGGAAGTCCTACATCGGCGGCACTCAGCTTGATATTCTGCTTTATAATATTGTTGGAGGTATTTGGATACTTTTCAAGATAGAGAGCTATTGCACCTGATACAACAGGTGTTGACATTGAAGTGCCGCTTTTGACTGTATAACCGTTGTAGCGGTTGTGACAGCTTATTATATTATGACCGGGAGCTAGAAGGTCAGGTTTGCTTATGTTGCATTTTGTCGGTCCTTCCCCTGAATGGGACTTTGCACTGCTTCCATCGCTAGAATATATTAATAGAGCGTCACTTCCAACGGTTATAACATTTTCACATGTCCCGGGAAAGGTTATTGTGCTGGGACCGGGACCTGAGTTGCCGGCTGAGACGACAATGCATATCCCGATATTCCAAAGATGGTTGATGGCTGATGCAATCTCATCCTTCTCTTCGTTGCAGTCAGCCGTATCGGAGCCTATTGAAATGTTAACAATGTTAATGCCATAATTTATATAGTTTTGCTGTATCCATTGGCAGGCGTTAAGCAGCGAGTTCTTATCGCCGCTGCCTTTTTTGTCAAGAATCTTAAGCGATACAATGCGGCAGTCGGGAGCCATGCCTTTTAGTATTCCCTGACTTGAATATCCGTTTCCGGCAATAATTCCTGCCACATGGGTTCCGTGTGAGTTGTCATCATATGCATTTTTTCTGCCGTTTACAAAGTCGTGGAAGTAGGAAATGTGGTCGGCTAAGTCAGGATGGGGGTATATTCCGGTATCGAGAATTGCAGCGCAGCAGCCACGACCTGTGTAGGGGATGCTCTCAAGCCTGTAGATGTCATTGACACAGTAGGTTTTATTTTTTATATGCATGGAAATGAGACCTGCTAACGGTATGATTTTATATATTATATGCATTGCAATGAGAAAAAGTGCACTTGAGTTTAGTGATTGTTTATGATACAATCACAGCTATCAGCAGGAGGTAAGGAATGTTTATGAGAGAAGTCAGAATCGGTGAAATATACAGACATTTTAAGGGAAATCTCTACCAGATAGTTGCGGTAGCAAGACATTCCGAGACGAATGAGAATTATGTGGTTTATCAGGCACTATATGGGGACATGCAGGTATGGCTCAGACCATATGAGATGTTTGTCAGCGAAGTGGATCATGATAAGTATCCTCTTGTCAAGCAGAAGTACAGATTTGAACTGTTAAATACACTTGCAAATGTGGGAAACATGGCTGGCAAAGATATGCCGTACCCGGATACGGAAACGGCGGATATCGGACAGCCGCATATAGACACAAAGACTGAGGATAAAGCTGTTGTGGAATCAATGGCGGACAATAGTTCTGTGGACTCTGCAAATAAAGAGAACGACAACTATTCCGAGCTAGCCAAGCAGGGCGTTGATGTACGTCTACTTGAATTTCTTGATGCACCTACATGTCAGGATAAGATTAATTATCTCAATCTTATAAGGGCTAATATTGATGATGAGCTTATCAATAATATTGCGGCTGCGATGGATATAACAGTGGATGACGGTCCGATAGATGCAAGGTTCTTCTCGCTTAGAAGCTGTCTTATGACTAAGGCAAAATATGAGTGTGTAAGAAGGTAATCAATACTTGCACAAAACTTTGCTAAATGTTAAGATATATATGTATGTACTATAAGATTCCTTGCTGCGCGGGAATACAGGTATATACAGCATAAAAAGACGCAGTGCGGAGGATATAATGAGAATAGCATTAATTAACGAGAACAGCCAGGCTGCTAAGAATGCCATGGTTTATGAGAATCTCAAGAAGGTTGCAGATGCTAAGGGCTATGAAGTAGTCAATTACGGAATGTATTTTGCGGACGATGCAGCACAGCTTACATATGTACAGTGCGGTATTTTAGCAGCGATTCTTCTCAACAGCGGTGCCGCTGATTTTGTTGTGACAGGCTGTGGTACAGGTGAGGGCGCTATGCTTGCACTCAATTCATTCCCAGGTGTATTATGCGGACATATTGTTGACCCTTCAGATGCATTTATGTTCAGCCAGATTAACGCCGGTAACGCTGTGGCACTTCCTTTTGCAAAGGGCTTTGGATGGGGCGCAGAGCTTAACCTTACATATATTTTCGAGAAGCTTTTCGAGCAGGAGCCGGGTGGCGGTTATCCTAAGGAGAGAGTTGTGCCTGAGCAGCGCAATAAGAAGATATTGGATGAAGTTAAGAAAGTGACTCATACAGATATGCTCCATATACTTAAGAATATTGACCAGGAGCTTTTAAAGGGTGCTGTAAGCGGTGAACATTTTGCCGAATACTTCTTTAAGGACTGCAAGGATGCACAGATAGCTGAGTATATCAAAGGCTTATTGGCATAATAGATGATAATATTATAGAGATAGTAATTTTTTCCTATATTATTTCTAAAATTTACCTAAACACTACGATTATACTGTTGCTTTTTGAAAAGTGATTATGTATAATAGCAAAAGAATGTGGTTAATCCATTTCTACCGATACATTATAAGAAAAGAGGTTTATGCAAGATGGCAAAGATCGATTTAAGCAAGTACGGCATCACAGGTACTACAGAAGTTGTCTACAATCCTTCTTATGAGTTATTATTCGAGGAGGAGACTAAGTCTTCTAACGAGGGTTATGAAGTAGGTAAGGAGAGCGAGCTTGGTGCAGTTAATGTTATGACAGGTATCTACACAGGACGTTCACCTAAGGATAAGTATATCGTTGTTGATGAGAACTCTAAGGACACAGTTTGGTGGACATCAGACGAGTACAAGAACGACAACCATCCTATGACAGAGGAGACTTGGGCAGCAGTTAAGGATATCGCTAAGAAGGAGCTCTCTAACAAGAGACTTTTCGTAGTAGATGCTTTCTGCGGAGCTAACAAGGATACAAGAATGGCAGTTCGTTTCATCGTTGAGGTCGCTTGGCAGGCTCACTTTGTAACTAACATGTTCATTAAGCCTACAGCAGAGGAGCTTGAGAACTTCGAGCCTAATTTCGTAGTATATAACGCTTCTAAGGCTAAGGTTGAGAACTTCAAGGAGCTAGGTCTTAACTCTGAGACATGTGTAGCATTCAACATCACAAGCCGTGAGCAGGTTATCGTTAATACATGGTACGGCGGTGAGATGAAGAAGGGTATGTTCTCTATGATGAACTACTACCTTCCACTTAAGGGCATCGCTTCTATGCACTGCTCAGCTAACACAGATAAGAACGGCGAGAACACAGCTATATTCTTCGGTCTTTCAGGAACAGGTAAGACAACACTTTCTACAGACCCTAAGAGACTCCTCATCGGTGATGACGAGCACGGCTGGGATGACAACGGCGTATTCAACTTCGAGGGAGGCTGCTATGCTAAGGTTATCGGACTTGACAAGGAGTCTGAGCCGGATATCTACAATGCAATCAAGAGAAACGCTCTTCTTGAGAACGTTACAGTTGATGCAAATGGTAAGATTGATTTCGATGATAAGAGCGTAACAGAGAACACTCGTGTATCTTATCCTATTGATCATATTCAGAATATCGTACGTCCAATTTCTTCAGCTCCTGCTGCAAAGAATGTAATCTTCCTTTCAGCAGATGCATTTGGTGTACTTCCTCCTGTATCTATCCTCACAGAGGCACAGACACAGTACTACTTCCTTTCCGGATTTACAGCTAAGCTTGCAGGTACAGAGAGAGGTATCACAGAGCCTACACCTACATTCTCAGCTTGCTTTGGACAGGCTTTCCTTGAGCTTCATCCTACTAAGTATGCTGAGGAGCTCGTTAAGAAGATGGAGAAGAGCGGAGCTAAGGCTTATCTTGTAAATACAGGCTGGAACGGAACAGGCAAGAGAATTTCTATTAAGGATACTCGTGGTATCATCGATGGTATCCTTAGCGGAGCAATCAACAATGTTCCTACTAAGAAGATTCCTTACTTCAACTTTGAGGTTCCTACAGAGCTTGAGGGCGTTGATACAGGTATTCTTGATCCAAGAGATACTTATGCTGACGCTTCCGAGTGGGAGAAGAAGGCAGTTGACTTAGCTGGAAGATTCATTAAGAACTTCGCTAAGTATGAGGGAAATGATGCAGGTAAGGCATTAGTTGCTGCAGGTCCTCAGCTTTAATTAGAATTTCTTTGTTGATTGACAGAGAATGCGATGAATAATGACCGGATGTGGTATATGCCACATCCGGTTTTTTGTATAATAAATTAGAATGTCAAAACGTGCCGATTTAGGCTATGAGTGTATAACGAGTTATGGTTATGCATATATCTTCGCTGTCCGAAGCAAGATGTTCTAAGGACTCTGGTAAATGCTTTCTATACTATATAATGTGGCTGGCATGAGTGCCTGGTTTGACAAATAGCAGGATATATGATATTCTTTACAAAGTTTTATTTTAAGTGTGGACGAAGGGAGAACGTATTTTACATGAAAAAAAGGAGTTCACTGGATATCATATATAGTATTACGTCACAGCTTGCCATTATCGTATCATTGTTTGTGTGGCTGTTTGCGATAGCACCGTTCTCGTATTACAGTCAGACATGGACGGACGATGTTGTAAGGTTTGTGCACATCTGTAATATAATAAATCCTATTGTTTTTCTGATATTGCTTTCAATAACATTTTTTTGTGCGTTCAAGCTGAAGAAATTGGGCAGACCGGGGATGACAGCCATATGCTCGCTGATTATCTTTGTAGTGCATATTGTCATAAGAATTAATATGCTTGGAACATATCAATGGTCGGATGCTTCTTTATACTATTCGAGTATAGAAAAATTCGCATATTATCCAAATGGGCTTTTGGACAATTTTATTAAAAATGGATTTGTGTTAGCCCATATAGGTCATGGATTTATTTTTGTCACGATGCTTGGACAGCTTTTAAATGTTCCCAATGCCATGGGATTTCAGTATTCATATATGGTGATGGGGGCGGCTGCGGCAGTCTGCCTGTTCCATATATTTAAGGTGATATTCCCTAAGAAAAAGGACTATGTCTGTGCGATAGCAGCGTTCGTTGTGTCGGTTCATCCTATTTTTCTTGGGTTGTCTACAACGATACATATGGAGTATCCGTTGGCGGTTATGTTTATATATGTATTGTGTGCTTATCTGACAGGAAAATATATACTGATGTTGTTCTGGCTTGTGATGCTTGGAACATGCAAAGAAACAGGAGCTATGATGGCCTTTTCCATGCTTTTCTTCATAGTTGTATATGAAATGGTGTCATATATTAAGAAAAACGGAGGAATGAAGAGCACTTTTAAGAAGCTTAAGCCGGGACATTATATTGTTTTTGGAGTATTTATAGCGGCATGTGTGGCAGCGTTCGTAAAAATAATCAATATTCCTATGTGGGGTGGAGTTAGAATTATAGACGTATTGAAGGTTGGCGGAGAAGATACGATGAACTTTCAGTTTGAAAGAGAGCATTTTATGATGAAGGTCCGCCAGCTCTTTATACTTAATTTTTCATGGTTATGGGCTGTGATATTGTGTGTGTGTGTTATTGTCTATATAGCGGTTTCGTCAGTCAGAAAGCGCAAGGGGATGAATGTAAGAGCGTTCTCGTTCGTTTTGATACAGTATTTTGTATACACATTTTTTCTTCTGTTCTTTTTAGAGGCAAAGCAGACAAGATATAACATTCTGTCGGATACACTGTTCTTATTTATTACAATGGTTATGGTTATAAGAGTGCTTGACGGAAAAAGAGAGTATATTTGTGTGTCGGCAGTTATTGGTCTGCTTGCTTTCGTGGAGACATATCTGACCATTGACCCGGTTTCGCTTGCTGTATTTACGAGAGTCAATACGGGAAGGGTGCCTATGGTCTGGACTGCATCTACAAGGGATAAGTTTGAATACATGGATATCAATGTGGGTGATTTCGGATATTATAATTACCAGTACACAAGCATGGACAGAGCGGTTGACAAGATGCTTGACAGGGTTGATTATCAGGGCTGGTACAGGATTACATCGTCTTTTGTGGAATTGACGGAGGATCAGTTTGCGAGCGAAAACTTGTTATGGGATTCGGTACACAGGATACGTACTTACAGGAAGCCTGACGGTGAAGTGAATCTGCACGCGATACAGAGACTGCACTATACAGAAGAAATAGTATATCTTGACCATAGAAGTATATATGTTGAGATTCCGTGGTGCAGGAACCACACGGAGGAAGCGCTCGCAGCACTCGGAGAGGGCTACGATATTGATGGTCCATACACAACATCGGGTGGGCTTGGATGTTCACTTACGTACTATGTTTTATATCGTAAATAAAGAAAAATGTTGCTAAATATACTTTAATGTGGTATACTTTGTTCAGTTGAAAGATATAATAGCATTAGATAATTAATAGGTTTGAATCCTGGGGTGTACGACAATCTTACTTTTTTGAACCTACATTTACGTTCATGGGATTCCAATATTTATAAGTGGATGTCGGGCCTCCTTTTGCAGTGGATGGCTGAAGCTTATGTGAGGTTGCCCACCTAGCTTGAGCTAGGGCGTCAAAACTGTAGGAAACGGCATTTTGGGATATTAAGACAGCTTATTAATTTTCAAATAGAGTAGACTCCGAAAGGGGTCTACTTTTTCGTTTAAGCTAATACAATAGAGCATGTGGATTTGGTCATGCTGTCACAATACATGATAATGGGGGGATTTTGACGTGAAATATAAGTTTGAAGGAAGAGAAAGATATAAAACAAGTAGTCAGGCATCTGCTTATAGGTATATGCCAAGGAAGCTGATGCCTGTTTTTATTATTACGGCTATAATTGTAGGCTTTATTGCTTTTATTACTGTATTTCTTACACGCCAAAAAGACAATGGCAATTATATCAGCAGAGCGCTCGCATCGAGAATGCTTGTGCTTCTTGATATGGATAAGCCTTCCACAGCGGGCATGGCATCTGGAAAGGAAAATGCCGGGTACGATGCGGATAATCCGTTGTTATGGTATGTAAAGTATATGGATGAGTTAGATAATGATGGCTATATTGAGTGGAGCGATGATGAGTATTACGAGCAGGAGTTTGCATATAGTGCATTTACATATGGAGAGTTAAGAGAGTACCTTGTAAGTAAAGACTGGGATGTGTCGAATATGGTCGAGGAGACCGGAGTGGACATCAAGAGGGGAAAGGCATCTAAGAAAATTAAAAAGACTGAATTTGATAAGATATATGATTATATGGTGCTTGTAAATGGAAATGCAGGAGGAGTTGTAAGACGTGAGCTTACGATTGTAGGAACACCGGCTAATATGACTGCTAAGCAGATAAGGCAGTTCGGCTCATGGAGCTGCGTTGCACAGGAAGGCGTATTTGACTTTGAAGGATTGACAATGGATGCATATTCTGACAGGAAAATATGTGTATTTTCAAGAGGAAACAGCGTTATATCGGTACTTGCAGTTGTAGATGATTCGGTCACATACAGCAATGTATGGCTGTGCAGTACGCAGGATAATAAGCTGGAAGCGTACATATCGGGTGTATACAGAGAGTTCGAGATTTCACCGCTTGAAAATGACTTTGAAAATACAATAGCAGACATTGGAATTGAGTTCGGAAAAGTAAAACAGCTTACAATAAAAAATGATACAATAAGCGGAAAAGTGCTTCGTGTGAGCAACACGGCAGTTGAAATTGACGGATACGGAAGCGTTGATATAGCTGATAATTTCCGTGTCTATAAAAATTATGGGATACTTGAGGAGAAAAGTATTGACGATATTTTAGTCGGCTATGAGCTTGCCAATTTTGTTGTCGCAGATGGAAAGATATGTGCGGCAGTAATCAAGAAGGAGCTTCATGCAGAAAATATCAGAGTACTTATTATGAATACAGGGTATGGTTCTATCTTTCACGACAGAGTGACACTGACATCGGATGCAGGCTTTGTCATACATAAAAAGGATGAAGACATAACGATTGCAGGTGGTGAGCTGGTTGATATCTATCCTGACAGCGAGTATATGTCCGAAGGCAGAATCACAATGACACCGATGGGACTTAATAGTACGATAACAGTGCTGAGTGTCGAGCGTTCTTATGGCAATCCGTATTATGGCGGAACACTTGAGATAGCATCTGAGGACAATGGACTTGTCATCGTAAATGACCTTCCGTTAGAGGAATATCTGTATCATGTTGTTCCGAGTGAAATGCCGGCAGGCTTTGGAGTTGAAGCTTTGAAGGTGCAGGCGGTATGTGCAAGAAGCTATGCATATATGCATATTATGAATAATTCATACAGAACTTACGGAGCACATGTAGATGACAGTGTGGGGTATCAGGTTTATAATAATATCAAGGAACAGCCTGATTCAACCCAGGCGGTGAAGGAAACCTATGGTCAGGTGATGAGAAGTGATGATGGGATTGTTGCGGCATATTATTATTCTACATCATGCGGATATATGTCGGATTTGTCGCTGTGGGGCGGTCAAAAAGGCGGAATATACAACGAAAAAACGGTCAATCCAGATGGAGAAAGCATTGATTTGTCCGATGATGAGAAGTTTAAAAAGTTCATAACTTCGGAAAATGAGACTGATTATGACTATGAATTTCCTTTTTACAGATGGAGCGTTGAGCTTGACAGGGATTATCTGACCGGCAGAATCAATGAATATCTTGGAATCAGACACGCATCGGAACCCGGAAATATCCTTATAAAAAACACAGCCGGAGAATATGTGTCCGTGGATAATCCGTATGTGGGTGACGTGCTTTCTTTTGAAACAGAAGAGAGAACATCCTCAGGTGCCATAAGAAAATTGATTATACATGGAACTGATGCTGATGCAATGGTGTGCGGTGAGCTGAATATAAGGTATGTTCTTGGACCGGGTGAAAATAAGATAATGACGCATACACAGACGGAAACGAGTTTTGATTTCCTTCCAAGTGCATATATATACATAGAAGAATTGTACGATGATGGAGCTGTAAGCGGATACCGGATATCGGGAGGAGGCTATGGACACGGAATAGGTATGAGCCAGAATGCGGTATCGGCTATGGTGAAGAGGGGAATGAAGTATGATGATGTCCTTGAATTTTTCTATAATAATGTTGACATTGTGAATATATACTAGAAAAGTGAATATTTAAAATCTCTTAAATCAAAGAAGCTGATATCTGTATGCAGACGGCAGCTTCTCTGATTGGGGATTTTTTATACTATACCTTGAAAATGTGCATTGATTTCAGCTCCGATAAAGAGCACATTCATGCATGCATACAACCACAGCATGATAAATACAAGTGTGGCAAGACTTCCGTATGTAACAGCAAAGCCCTTTGACATGTCTACATATATGGAGAATACATACGAAAATATACTCCAGCCAAGCGCTGTAAAGACTGCTCCGGGAAGCTCATGCCTGATTTTGGATTTGCGGTTAGGCACAACAATGTAGAGCACAAGAGAGAATAGTGTCAGCACGCCGATAAATATCAGGAATCTGAATCTGAGTATAAATTGTATTGCCGAACCTACTAACGGCCAATGGACATTAATAAGGTCTAACAGACGATTTCCGAATACCATCAAAACCAGAGAAAAAATAATAATCACAATGAGTGCGATTGTGTAGAGCATTGCATGGAAGCGCAGTACAAAATAGTTGCGGGACTCACCGCCTGTATCATACACATCATTAAGTCCCTGAATTATTGAGACAAAGCCTTTTCCGGCAGCCCATATCGCAGATACGGCAGTCACAGACAGAAGCGTGAAGGATGAACTGTGATATATCTCATTGATTATCGAGATAATGAGCGGCTGTGTCTTAGAAGGCAGCAGGTCATATACAAGTGTGAGCAGAAGGCTTTCAGTGATATTTGTATAATTAAGTATACATAAAAGCAGCATTATAAAAGGGAAGAAGCTCACAATTATAAAGAAAGAGGACTGGGCAGAGTACATATTTACCTTGTCCTTCTTCACTTTTGTGACAATTTCTGCTATCATTAAAATCAGTTTCATCATATGATTTGTTTCCTTTGCTAAAAGACATTCTGTCTATAGTATATGCTAAAGAAAACAAATTGACAATGAAAAAGTTAGATATGAACAAATAATGTATTTGTATACAAATCAAGAAATATTAAATTATAGTAATAGAAAGCGGATGGCAATGAAAAAGATAGTTAACTCAATTTATGACATTTATTCCGAGAAGCTTCCAAAAAGCTTTGATGGAGTGAAGATAGTGATGCTCAGCGATCTGCATGACAATGTGTACGGTATCTCATTGGAGAAGCTTTATAGGATGATTGAGGAGCAGCAACCGGAGTTTGTTATAGTTGCGGGGGATCTGCTTACAAGAAAACACTCCGATGGCTCAGATGAGGTTGTGGCACTCTTAAAAAGGCTGGCAGATAAGTATCCTGTATTCTTTGCAAACGGCAACCATGAGACTAAAGTTAAGATATATACAGAAAAATATGGCGACAGATATGACAGACTGATGGATGCCCTTAAGAATGCCGGAGTAAAAATCTTAAATAACAAGCATATTGATTACAGAAAAAACGGTGAGATTATACACATATATGGTCTGGAGATTGATAAGGATTTCTTTCTTATCAGGAACCGTCCAAAGATGGAGGATGACTATATATCGAGTGTTATAGGAGAGAAGATTGACGGTTTTGGAATCTTAATCGCTCATAATCCCATGTATTTTGAGCAATATGCGGCGTGGGGAGCTGATTTGGTGTTTTCAGGGCATGTGCATGGAGGAATAATAAGACTTCCGTTTGTGGGAGGAGTGCTTAACCCTGATTACAGCCTTTTTCCGCATTATGACGGAGGAATGTTTGATAAAGAAAAAAGTGTGATGCTTCTTGGAAGAGGACTTGGCACACACACGATAAATGTGAGGATAAATAATCCTCCGGAGCTTGTAACGGCTGTACTTCATACAAAGGAGCGCGGTGGCTGATAAGATACTTACGAAATAAATGGAGAATGGCTGTGCTAATTTGCTACTTGTCATAGATGAGATTTTGCGGTATGATTATTAAATATGGGTTACTGTGTCAATATAGAACGGAGACAGAACCCGGATTCCTTGACAAAGGTAGGAGACAGATGGCTATTCCGATAAAACTTGAGGTGTTCGAAGGTCCGCTTGACCTTTTATTGCACCTTATTGATAAAAACAAAGTTAATATTTATGATATACCGATTGTGCTTATCACGCAGCAATATATGGAATATGTCAACGGCATGGAAAAAAAGGATCTGAATGTAGTCAGTGAATTCTTGGTCATGGCGGCAACACTTCTTGACATCAAGTCTAGGATGCTTTTACCTAAGGAAGTTAATGAGGATGGCGAAGAGCAGGATCCCAGAGCTGAGCTTGTTGAGAAGCTTCTCGAATATAAAATGTACAAATATATGTCATATGAGCTCAAGGATATGTATATTGATGCAGATAAGTCGATGTACAAAATGCCGACCATACCTAAGGAGATTATGGCTTATAAGCAGCCGGTGAATCTTGAGGAGCTTGTAGGTGATATGAATCTGGCGAAGCTGCGGGCAATATTTGACGATATCATGAAGCGGCAGGAGAACAGAGTTGACCCTATAAGAAGCAGGTTTGGCAGAATTGAGAAAGAGGAAGTAAGCCTTGAAGAGAAGATGATATATGTAAGGAATTATATCATGGTGCATGAGCATTTTTCGTTTAAGGAGCTTCTTGGCATGGCATCTAGCAAGGTGCAGGTTATTGTGACATTCCTTGCTGTTCTTGAGCTTATCAAGATGGGAAATATTACTGTGGAACAGGAAAATCGTGAGGATGATATTGCGATTACGGTTAAAAGCACAGATTTTGATGAGACAATGTTTGCCGGGGAGGAGAATACACAGGCATGAGTATAGATAAAATGTATGCAGCCATTGAAGCGATACTTTTTACCATGGGAGAATCGGTTGAGACATCTAAGATAGCTGCTGCAATAGAACAGGATATCCCTACAACGGTAAAGCTTATACATCGTTTGATGGAGCGGTATGACAAGCAGGACAGAGGAATTAAGATTATAGAGTTGGGTGACAGCTTCCAGCTTTGTACCAAGGCTGAGACATATGAATATATTATAAGAGTTGCATCGCAGCCTAAGAAGCAGGTGCTTACGGATGTGCTCTTAGAGACACTTTCGATTATCGCATATAAGCAGCCTATCACGAAGCAGGAGATAGAAGGAATAAGAGGCGTAAGCTGCGACCATGCTGTCAATAAGCTTGTAGAGTATGGGCTTGTCGATGAAGTCGGAAGGCTTGATGCTCCCGGACGCCCGATTTTATTTGGAACAACGGAAGCATTTTTACGAAGCCTCGGCGTGAGAAATGTCGATGAACTTCCTGTTATCAGCCCCGACAAGGTGGAAGTATTCAGAAAAGAAGCAGAAAATGAGACTGATGAAGTGCAGGAAGATACACAAAAACATGAAGCTGCGGACGCAGAAAAAGACAGCGTCGAAGAGCTTGATCTGCAAATTTAAATAACATAATATAAAGGAGTAAACACATGGAAAGAAAAAATGTATGGTCTGTATCAGATGCAGCCAAGAAGGAAATGATATTCAAGTTTTGTGAGGATTATAAGAAGTATATTTCCGATTGTAAGACAGAGAGAGAATGCGCAGCCGAAGCGGTTAAGATTGCAAAGGCAGCAGGCTACAGAGATTTGAAGGAAGTTATTGCCGAAAACGGAAAGTTAAAGACAGGTGACAAGGTATATGCATGCCATATGGGTAAGACACTTGCTCTTTTTAATATCGGAAAAGAGCCGCTTGAGAATGGTATGAAGATTCTCGGAGCACATATCGACTCTCCTAGGATTGATATAAAGCAGAATCCGTTATATGAGGATTCGGACATGGCTCTTCTTGACACTCATTACTATGGTGGAATCAAGAAGTATCAGTGGGTGGCACTTCCGCTTGCAATGCATGGAGTTGTTGCGCTTAAGGATGGAACAACAGTGAATGTTGTAGTGGGCGAGGACAAGGATGATCCTGTTCTTGGCGTTACAGACCTGTTGATTCATCTTGCAGCAGAGCAGATGGAAAAGAAGGGTGCTAAGGTCGTAGAGGGTGAGAATCTTGATATCCTTATCGGAAGCATACCTGAAAAGGAAGAAGATAAGAAGGATGACAAGGATGCGAAAGCAAGCGTAAAGACAGCAATGCTTCGTATATTCAAGGAAAAGTATGGCATTGAGGAAGAGGATTTCTTTAGTGCTGAGCTTGAGGTTGTTCCGGCAGGCCCTGCAAGAGATTACGGTATGGACAGAAGCATGATTATGGGATATGGCCATGATGACAGAGTATGCGCATATACTTCACTCATAGCTATGCTTGATGTCAAGGATGTAGATAAGACAAGCGTATGTCTCTTAGTTGACAAGGAGGAAATCGGAAGTGTAGGTGCAACAGGTATGCATTCTAAGTTCTTCGAAAATATGGTTGCGGAGGTTCTTAACTGCCTTGGCGATTATTCTGAGATTAAGCTTAGAAGAGCACTCACCAACTCTAAGATGCTCTCATCCGATGTAAGCGCTGCATTCGATCCATTATATGCATCCGCATTTGAGAAGAAGAATGCTGCATTCCTTGGAAAAGGTATGGTATTTAATAAGTTTACAGGTTCACGAGGAAAGTCCGGAAGCAATGACTGTAATGCAGAGTTCTTAGGTGAGCTTAGAAGTGTGCTTGAAAAGCATGAAGTAAATTACCAGTCAGCAGAGCTTGGAAGAGTAGATGTCGGCGGTGGCGGAACAATCGCATACATTCTTGCACAGTATGGTATGGAGGTTGTTGACTCAGGAATACCTGTGCTTTCAATGCATGCACCTTGGGAGATTGTAAGCAAGGCTGATGTATACGAGACAATGCTTGGCTACAAGGCATTCCTTATTGGATAATATATATTGCATGTGTACAAAATGTTGTATGAAAATGTTATATAGAAATTATAGAATATATAATTACACAAAAGTGCGATGTAATATATTTTGATGGAGAACAGATATGAAGTGGAAAAAATTCAGAATAACAACAACGACTGCTGCTGAAGATTTAGTGAGTGGTATGCTGATTGAACTCGGAATTGACGGAGTACAGGTTGAAGACAATGTACAGCTTTCTGATAAAGACACGAAAGCCATGTTCATTGATATCCTGCCTGAACTCCCTCCTGACGAGGGAATAGGCTATGTGAGCTTCTATATTGATGAGGACGATGCGACAGAAGAACTTATGGAGAGCGTCAAAAAAGGACTTGAGGAGCTTAAGGACTTCGTGGATGTAGGCGCATGTACTATAGAGGAGTCTGAGACAGAGGATAAGGATTGGGTAAATAACTGGAAGGAATATTTTAAGCCATTTATGGTGAAGGATATCGTCATAAAGCCTACATGGGAGAGCGTTCCTGATGACATGAAGGGAAGAATGGTTGTCAATATAGATCCGGGAACAGCTTTCGGAACAGGCATGCATGAGACGACACAGCTTGTCATAAAGCAGCTTGAAAAATATGTTACATCTGAGACGGATCTGCTCGATGTAGGAACAGGAAGCGGTATCCTTGCAGTTATAGCCAAGATGCTTGGAGCAAGAAGCATTATCGGAACAGACCTTGACGAGAATGCTATCACGGCAAGTGCTGAGAATATGGAAGCTAACGGCTTTAAACCGGATATTTTCAGAGTCATTCAGGGAAATATTATAGATGACAAGGCAGTGCAGGATGAAGTCGGATATGAAAAATATGACGTAGTCACAGCGAATATTCTTGCGGATGTCATCATGCCATTGTCTAAGGAAATCGCACAGCATATAAAGCATGGCGGAGTCTTTATCACATCGGGAATTATTGATATGAAGGAAGAGGCTGTAAAAAATACAATCATGGAAAATCCTGAGTTTGAGATAGTGGATATCTCTCATCAGGGAGACTGGGTGTCAATTACGGCTGTCAGAAAATAGAGTTAGAGAGATAAAAGATGTATCATTTCTTTGTTGAAGAAAATCAGATAACGGATGAAAAAATATATATAAACGGAGCGGATTATAATCATATTAAGAATGTAATCCGCCTTAAAGCAGGCGATGAGGTCATGGTAAGTGTGCGAAGCTCACAGATAGGAGAAAAATCATGCAATTTTATGTGTGAGCTTGCGGAATATACCGATAGTGATGTCGTGTTTGATATTACCGACAAAGATGCGCTTGATACCGAACTTCCGTGTCAGGTCATACTTTATCAGGGACTTCCTAAGAGCGATAAGCTCGAACTTATTATACAAAAAGCGGTTGAACTTGGAGCTGTGCAGATTGTGCCGGTAGCTATGAAACGCTGTGTTGTCAAGCTTGATGACAAGAAAGCGGCTGCAAAGCTGCCAAGATGGAATGCCATAAGCGAGAGCGCCGCAAAACAGAGTAAACGCTCAATCATACCTAAAGTCCGGCCTGTGATGAGCTATGCGGCCGCGCTTAATGAGGCAGCTAAGTGCGATATAAGTTTTGTGCCTTATGAAAATGAAAAAGGAATGGCAGAGACAAGAAGGCTGGTAAGCTCTATATCTGCTGGGAACACAGTTGCCGTGTTCATAGGCCCTGAGGGTGGCTTTGAGGATGATGAGATAGAGGAGGCAAGAAAGCTTGGCATGCACACGGTCACGCTTGGAAAGCGCATACTCAGAACGGAAACGGCAGGAATCGCTTTTCTTTCAATGCTTGCGTATGCATTGGAATGATTTTATTTATGATGAAATGTACCGTCACACGGCGGACAGATAAGGAATATTATGAAATCGGAAATTTATTTGGATAATTCGGCTACAACGGCGGTATATCCTGAAGTTGTAGAGCTTATGAGCAGGATTATGCTTGAGGATTATGGAAATCCTTCATCGAAGCATAACAAAGGCGTTGCGGCTGAGCATTATATAACACAGGCAAAGGAGACGCTTGCATCAATACTTAAGTGTGACAAGAAGGAAATTCTTTTTACATCGGGCGGTACAGAGTCCGACAATATGGCATTTATAGGAACTGCAATGGCTAACAGGAGGCGTGGGAATCATATAATCACTACAATGATTGAACATCCGGCTATTCTGGAGACTACTGTATTTCTTGAAAAAAACGGGTTTGAGATAACATATCTTCCTGTAGATTCTACAGGCTGTGTAAAGCTTGATGCGCTTAAGGATGCACTTCGCCCTGAGACTATCCTTGTGTCGATAATGTATGCTAACAATGAAGTGAGCGCAGTGGAGCCGGTAGCAAAAGCGGCAGCCATAGTAAAGGAGTATAACCCTGAGATTATATTTCATACGGATGCGGTACAGGCATTTGGAAAATATAGGATTATACCTAAGAGAGAGAATATTGACCTCATGTCTGTAAGCTCACATAAGCTTCATGGCCCTAAGGGTGTCGGCTTTTTGTATATTAAGGATAAGACAAAGATAAATCCTATAATATTTGGCGGCGGTCAGCAAAAAGGCATGCGTTCAGGCACAGAGAACGTGCCGGGAATCGCCGGCATGGCTCTCGCAGCAAAGATGTGTTATGACAATTTCGACGAAAAGATTGAAAGACTCTATGAGTTGAAAGAATATTTTGTTGAAAAAGTGCTTGAGATTCCGGGGACGACTTTCAATGGAAGAAGAGGATATGAAGGCACACCGCATGTGATAAGCATAAGCTTTGAGGATGTGCGAAGTGAAGTGCTTCTGCATGCACTTGAAGATAAAGGAATATATGTATCATCGGGTTCGGCTTGCTCATCTAATAAGCCGGCTCTGTCAGGCACACTAAAAGCTATCGGAGTTAAGAATAATCTCCTAGATTCCACTATACGTTTCAGTCTATGTACCATGAATACCAAGGAAGAGCTTGACAGGGCAGTGGAGGCACTGTGCGAGCTTGTGCCTATGCTTAGAAAATACACAAGACATTGAGATTTCATGATATTAAAATTGCATGATATTTTAGTAATATATAGATTCGATAGGAAATAGTTACAGGATATCCGATATTAAGACTATAATACACATAACATTATCCGGAAGGAGGAAATATGTACAAGGCTTTTTTAATAAAGTACGGTGAGATAGGTACAAAAGGAAAGAACAGATATATATTTGAAGATATGCTTGTCCACCAGATACGCCATGCTCTAAAGAAGGTTGACGGCACTTTTGATGTCACAAAAGAGAATGGAAGAATATATGTTGAGGGAACAAGTGAATTTGATGATGAGGATGCTATCAATGCTTTAAAGAAGGTGTTTGGTATTCTCTGGATATGTCCTATGCTGCAGGTCAAGGATGAAGGCTTTGATAAGCTTGCGCGGGATGTTGTTGATTATCTCAGAACAATGTACAAGGGAAAGAAGATGACATTCAAGGTAAATGCAAGACGTGCAAGAAAGAATTATCCGCTTGATTCAATGGGAATCAATATGGCGATGGGTGAGAAGATTCTTGATGCAATGCCTGAGATGACAGTTGATGTCCACAATCCTGATATTTATGTGAATATTGAGATAAGAAGCAGAATAAATATATATACAGAGCTCATTCCGGGACCGGGTGGAATGCCTGTAGGCACCAACGGAAAGGCAATGCTTTTGCTGTCAGGCGGTATAGACAGTCCTGTAGCAGGCTACATGGTTGCAAAAAGAGGTGTCAAGATTGATGCTGTATATTTCCATGCTCCGCCATACACCAGCGAGAGGGCAAAGGAGAAGGTTATAGATTTAGCGAGAATAGTTACACAGTATTCAGGGCCTATCAATCTTCACGTTGTCAATTTTACGGATATACAGCTCTATATCTATGAGAAATGTCCTCATGATGAGCTTACAATTATTATGAGACGATATATGATGAAGATTGCAGAGCATTTTGCAAAAGAATCAGACTGTCTTGGACTTGTTACAGGTGAGAGCATCGGACAGGTTGCAAGCCAGACAATGCACAGTCTTCTTGTCACGAATGCAGTATGTGAGCTTCCTGTAATAAGACCGCTTATAGGCTTTGACAAACAGGAAATTATAGATATATCCGAGAAAATCGGAACCTACGAGACATCTATACTTCCATATGAGGATTGCTGTACAATATTTGTCGCAAAGCATCCTGTAACTAAGCCTAACAAGAAGGTTATAGAAAAGTCAGAGCTTAAGCTTTCGGGGAAGATAGATGAGCTTGTAAAGACAGCGATTGAGACAACACAGACAATCTGGGTTGAATAAAAATATACAGGGTAAATAAAAGAATATTCATTAGATTTGCCGGATTCCTAACCTGCGTCAGAGCGTCTAAGCGGCATAATCTAGTTCTGCTTAGAGGTGTGTTCCCGGTCGGAGAACTTTTGTATAATAGGATATTTCGATGGAATTATCGATGGAATTTCCTATTATACAAAAAAATTCATAAGAAATTAATCCTATGAATTTGCATCGGCATCTCTATTAATACATTTATAGCCAGCATCTTGTAAATTACTCTTGATTGCCGCTATACTTTGGTCTAGTTGATATTCTGGATAAAATCCTTTAAATTCTGCAATATTAGTTTCTACTTCTTTAGCATTAAAAGATGTATAATCAATCGTTTGCGTTGTCTTTTGTAAAACAGCTGTTAACGAACAATCAATATCAATACCACTTACACCAACAAGTTCTGTCTTTAAATTTTGACAAGCTTTATTCGAATCTTCTAAAGTAGCCGTACTAGTAGCACTATCAATTAATTTATAAGAAGTTACTTGTTCTGTCTTTTTCAACTTATTCTTAACATAACTAAAAGTTATATCATAAGTAGTAGTAATATCTTCATTATTTTCTCTAGTATAAGTACAGGTCATAGTACCAGTTTTCATAGAACCGTCTTCTACACCACTTTTTTCTTTCTTATAATCTTCTATATATTGACTTATTTGTGGCAAATAATAAACAAATGCAAATAAGAAAATGATAAATGCAATCAAAAGAAGTGAACTAAATATACCACCTATCTTAGATTTTGGTTTTACTACTACTTCTGTCTTTACTTCTGGTTGAGCAGATGGAACTGTTCCATCGTTTGTAGTTGGTGGTGTTTGGACTTGATTAGTAACAGATGCTGCTGGTACTTCTTTTACTACTTCTTTAACTTGCTCTACCTTAACTACTTTTGTCTGTGGTGTAGAACTTACTTGTTGTGGTGCTTGATTTACGACTGGTTGTTGAACTGGAGTGACTGGCTGTGTAGTAGTCTGTACTTGTTCAGTAGGAGCAGATACAGGTGTTACATTAGTAGTATCTGGTACTGGCTGCGCTGATTGTACTGGTTGAGGTTGAATATTAGTAGTATTATTTAAATTAGTATTTACTTGATTTGTATTATTTTCATTATTATTCATTTGCTTCCCTCCCTATTCTCTTTCAATTATAAACTATTTTTTTACTATCGTAAAGTATCTATCGCTTCTTGTAAATCAGTTGAACTAGATAAATAACTACCACTTACAACCATATCAACATAGTTATTAACCTTTGTAATAGTATCAGCATTTATCCCGCCATCAACACTAACAATAAAAGAAAAATCTTTACTATATTCCATCTTTAATACTTGTACTTCCTTCATTTTCAGAATAGAATTTTCTTGAAACCCTTGCCCACCTGCTCCTGGTGTTACAGACATTATCAAGATTAAATCAATATAGGGTAAATATGGAATTATATCTTTTATTTCATCTTCTTCTTTAAGAGCAATTCCTGTCTTTATATAATAACTCTTTATCTCCTTAAGACAAGTTAATAAATCATCTTCTATATCCTTATGAATAGTAATATATTCAGTATTAAGTGAAGCATAATCAGGTATATACTTTAACGGATTTTTAACCATTAAATGAACATCTAACCTCTTACTAGTATAATCACTTATATGACGCATTTCTCTAAAAGGCATTGTTTTATTCTTGACGTAAACACCATCCATAACATCAACATGAATATAGTTAATATCAGTATCATTAAGTTTAGTTAAAAACTTAGGAATATCTTTACTACTTAAAAATGATGCACTAACTAACATTACTTTACCTCCTTCAAATACTGTAAATAAGCTTGATATCTACTATTCATTATATTACCAATTTCAACTTGTCTTTTAATTTCACATTCCCCTTCTTTAGTATGCGAACAATCTTTAAAAGGACAAGTATATAACTTAAACTCTCTAAAAGCTTCTTTAATATCTTCCCTTTTATACCCTTCAAAGTTAAGAGCTGAAAATCCTGGTGTATCCAAAACTTGACCATCTAAGAATTCAAATAACTCAACTGTTCTAGTAGTATGTTTTCCTCTTCCTAAAGCTTTAGATATTTCGCCTGTTTTTAATTTCCAATCAGGAGATAATTTATTTAATAGTGTTGATTTACCTGCTCCCGTCTGCCCAATAAAAACACTAGTTTTATCTTTCAATAATTCTTTAATACTATCTAAATCAGTGTTAACTACTACTTTATAACCCAATTCTTGATAGTAATTCATCTTTTCTAATATCTCTTTTTTCTCTATATCACTTATTAAATCAAGTTTAGTAAGGCAAATAATTCCTTCTACTTTAGCTAATTCCATTAAAGTTAAAAGTCTATCTAAAAGAGATAAAGAAAAATCTGGTTCTTTAACACTTGTTACTATTATCGCTTGATCTATGTTACTTACTAATGGTCTTAAAAAGCTATTTTTTCTTGGTAATATTTTTTCTATCACTTTTTTATTTTCATCAAACAAAACAAAATCTCCCACGCGTGGAAGAAGTTGTTGT
>OGFG01000311.1_pt1 | contig 60367 bp, 69 predicted proteins | sample 1570761 | NCBI WGS metagenome assembly OGFG01 (sample SAMEA2581938, study PRJEB24529) | metagenome | biome: Human gut stool | place: China | collected 2011
AACAATTATTTAAAGCTTCCGGGAAGTTATCTGTTTTCCACGATAGCCAAAAAGGTTCAAGCCTTTCAGGCTGCTAATCCGGACAAGGAAATTATAAGACTGGGTATCGGTGATGTAACGCTGCCGCTTGCGCCGGTTGTAATTGATACATTACACGGTGCAGTTGATGAAATGAGCAAGGCAGAAACATTTCACGGTTATGCACCGGATTTAGGGTATGATTTTTTAAGAAATGCAATTGTAGATTTTGATTATAAAAGACGTGGTGCCGACATCAGTGCCGATGAAATTTTCGTCAGTGACGGTGCAAAGTCTGATTCAGGAAACATTGGCGACATTTTTTCAGTAGACAATAAAATTGCAGTATGTGACCCTGTATACCCGGTATATGTAGATACCAATGCAATGGCAGGAAGAACCGGGGATTATTTACCGGATCAGCAGAAGTGGAGCAATGTAATCTACATGCCGTGTACGGCAGAAACGAATTTTGCGCCGGAGCTGCCAAAGGAAACACCGGATATTATCTATCTTTGCTTTCCAAACAACCCAACCGGTTCTACGATTACAAAGGACGAATTACAGAAGTGGGTTGATTATGCAAATAAAGTAGGTGCGGTTATCATCTATGATGCAGCTTATGAAGCATACATTTCAGAGGAAAATGTACCGCATACGATTTTTGAATGTGAAGGTGCAAGAACCTGTGCCATCGAACTGCGCAGCTTCTCAAAGAATGCCGGATTTACGGGAACAAGACTTGGATTTACCGTTATTCCAAAAGATTTAAAGAGTGGTGATGTGACATTACACAGTCTCTGGGCAAGACGTCACGGCACAAAGTTTAACGGTGCGCCATATATTATCCAGAAGGCGGGTGCAGCTGTTTACACAGAAGAAGGACAGAAGCAGACCGGTGAGCAGATTGCATACTACATGAACAATGCAAAGACAATTCTGGAAGGCTTAAAGTCCGCAGGCTATACCGTATCAGGCGGTGTCAATGCACCGTACATCTGGTTAAAGACACCGGATAACATGACATCTTGGGAATTCTTTGATTTCCTGCTTGAAAAGGCAAATGTTGTCGGTACACCGGGTTCAGGTTTTGGTCCAAGTGGTGAAGGCTACTTCAGACTGACCGCTTTCGGTTCTTATGAAAATACCGTAAAGGCACTTGAAAGAATTAAGGCAATCTAATTGGTATCATAATATTAAATACACACACCCGCGGGAACAGGCTGAAAAGCCGGAGATTTCCGCGGGTATTTTTATAAATTTTTATAATCCTGATTTGTGGATTTTTATGTATGAAGCGGGATACAGTACGGCATAAAACATTAAAAACAAAATAGTGAAAAAACTTTTATAAAAGAATTTTGTAAAATGAATAGCAATTTCCGGGGAAATAGTGTATGATAAGGGCAGTGCAGAAATGCAGAACATGAAATAAAGCATGTAATAATGAAAAGCAGTAAATCAAACAGTAAAAATGGAGGTTTCAATATGTGGCAGGCAGATTTAGGAAATGGAAAGTACCGCAACCCGATTCTATACGCAGATTATTCAGACCCGGATGCAATCCGTGTCGGCGAAGATTATTTTATGATTGCATCAAGCTTTTGCAATGCACCGGGGCTGCCGATTTTACATTCAAAAGATTTAGTCAACTGGAAAGTAGTCAATTATGCATTGGACGAGTTACCGGAATTCCGTTACCGCAATCCGATTCATGGCTGCGGGGTATGGGCACCGGCAATCCGGTATCATGAAGGAACCTATTATATATGTTTTCCGATGCCGGATGAGGGCATTTACATGACAACAACAAAAGACCCGTTTGGCAAATGGAGCAAGCCGGTGAATATCCGTCCGGGAGCAGGCTGGATTGATCCGTGTCCGTTCTGGGATGATGACGGAAAGGCGTATCTGGTAGCAGGTGTTGCAAAGAGCCGTATCGGATACAAGAGTGTACTGCATATGGTAGAAATGCAGCCGGACGGTATGGGATTAATCGGCGAAGAAGTCAAGATTTTTGACGGCAATGAAAATGATCAGGTAACAATTGAAGGTCCGAAAATGTACAAGCGCAACGGCTGGTATTATGTATTTGCTCCGGCAGGCGGTGTAAAGACCGGCTGGCAGACAGTACTCCGTTCTAAAAATCCTTTTGGACCGTATGAATATAAGGTCGTAATGCGTCAGGGTGATTCACCGGTCAACGGTCCTCATCAGGGTGCATGGGTGGACACGGTGACAGGTCAGGACTGGTTCTTACATTTTCAGGATGTCTACGCAGGCGGAAGAATTGTTCATTTACAGCCAATGCACTGGGAAAATGACTGGCCAATAATCGGTATCAATAAGCCGGGCAATGATTACGGCGAACCGGTTATGGAGTACACAAAGCCGGATATCGGAAAGAGTAATTCATATCCGGTTTGCGAGCCGGATACGAGTGATGACTTTACATCGGATAAACTCGGTATGCAGTGGCAGTGGAATGCCAATCCCCAGAAGGACTGGTATGAGCTTACCGGATCAAAGTTAAAGTTAAATGCACTGGATACTGTGCCGCTCCGCCCGGTTAGTGATTACCGCAATCTGCTGTTACAGAAATGGCCGGCACCGGAATTTACCTGTGTGACAAAAATGCAGCTTTCCGGCATGGAAAACGGTGATGTGGCAGGCGTTGTATCACTGGGAACGGAATACGGCGCGCTGGCGGTTGAAAAGCGGGATAACAAATATACGGTCAGACAGATTTTGGGAACACAGTATTTTGACTGTGATATGCCGTATACAACACAAAACAGCAATGATTTTGAACTGTCCGAAAGTGATTTTAAGGATACAGGGAAAACAGTGACATTCCGTTACACGGTAAAATGCACCGGTCATATTGACCACATGGAGTTAAATCTTCCTGTAAAAGCAGCACCGGTCGAGGAATTAACACTGGAATTAAGTTTTGACGGCAAAAACTATGAAAAAGCCTTTTCATTTGCCTCCAAAGCAGGCAGATGGGTCGGTGTGAAAAACGGCATTTTCTGTGCCCATGACAACACCGTAAAAAATGACAAGACAGGATATGTACTTGTAGATTCTGTGGAATATATGCCAAAAGAAGATTAGTAGAACGATATTTTATAAAGCGGTCCTTTGCAAAAGAATGAGCCAAAGTCAGATGATAATGGAGCATTTCTTTTACAAAGGACTTTTTTATTCAATCAGTAGAAAATATGGTCGCCAATCACCGTGCCATAGGTGTCGATACCGCTGCGGTATACGTGGAAATACAGCGCATTAATCGTAACATTTCCGTTTAAAACCTCCTGCGCCGCCTGAACGCACGAAGCGGAAGCACCGCGGGAGAGCACAATCGTAAAACGGCCGCTGGCAACCGGCGTAAATTGTCCAGAAGCATAGATGACACCGGAAATGGAGTTGGCAAAACGTGGGCTGTTGACACGGTTTACAACAACACTTCCGACAGCTAACTTACCCTCGTAAGACTGGTTGCCCGCTTCACATTCGATAATTGCGGCAAGCATGGCAAGGTCAGATGTGTCATACGAAATCGGTGTTTTATTAATATTAGAAGTAATGTCACCGCTGCCGGAATTATTATTCCCTGCGGCGGCAGCCGCACGGCTTGCAGCCTCGGCTTCTGCGCGTTCCTGTGCCAGCTTTTCTTCTTCAAGCTTCTTTTCATAGGCAAGTGCGGCAGCTTCGGCCTCGGATACGTTGTTGGAAGACGTATCAAAATCCTGCTGGGTTTTTGCAAGCAGTGTCTTTAAATTTTCCTGTTCATTTAAAGCAGCTTCCCGTAAGGACGACAGTTCGGAAACCTCGGTATCCAGCTGTTCTTTTGCTGCCTGCTGGCGTTCATAATTGGCTTCCATCTCATCTAACATATCACGGTCATACTGTGATAACTGGTAAATGTATTCGCTTTTTAACAAAAGTTCACTCATACTTTGGGAAGTTAACAGCAGTTCAATCACATCCGAGCTGCTGCGTTCATACATATACCGGATACGCAGTTTCATGGAATCGTACTGTTCGTCCATTGTCTGGGACAGCGACAGCAGTTCTTCATTTAAGGCATCAACATCTGCCTGTTTGTCATCAATCTGTTCTTCTAAGGAAGATAAACGGCTTCCGGCGCTCTGGAGCTGACCGTCAATTTCGGATAAATCCGCAGACAGACTCTGCTGTTGTGCCTTTAAGCTTTCCAGTTCCCGGTTGGCATTGTCTAAATCATCCTGCGTGGTTGCATAGGACAGATAAGGAATGGTCAATGCGGTACTGCAAAATACACAGCACAGACAAATCATGAATTGTTTTAACTTTTTCTTATTATTCAATGCAAATCTCCTGTTACAATCTAATCGTTATTCCAATCATTTATGCTGGTATCAGTATAAAATGCAGACCGCAAAAATGCAAGCGTCAAACCACTTTTATGCTTTATGGGGCGGGGTTCGATTTTTTTTCACCGGCGGACAGGCACATGTGGGTTTGGAACTTTTAAACATGGTATTATTTATATCACGATACATAATAAAATATTACAGTAAAATATCTCCTGTTTTAAGAGGAAATTCATAAAAAATAATAAAATTAAGCATTATTTAGGCAGAGGCATAGACATTTCAGCAGAAACGTGAAATAATGAAGAAGTAAGTTGTTAGAAAATCAAAATAAACTGAAAAAACGTAAAGAGAGGAAAAAAGATGCTTGAATTAAACAACATCGTAAAGGATTATATTTCCGGAGATACCAGGGTAACGGCATTGAAGGGAATTAATCTGCGTTTCCGCGACAGCGAATTTGTATCAATTCTGGGACAGTCCGGCTGCGGAAAAACAACTATGTTAAATATCATCGGGGGGCTTGACCAGTATACAAGCGGTGATTTAAAGATTAACGGACGTTCTACGAAGAAATTCAAGGACCGTGACTGGGATGCATACCGCAATAATTCGATTGGATTTGTCTTCCAGAGTTATAACCTGATACCGCACCAGACCGTGCTTGCCAATGTCGAACTGGCACTGACTTTATCCGGTGTATCCAAGTCAGAGCGCAGAAAGCGCGCAATAGAAGCACTGGAAAAAGTAGGCTTAAAGGAACAGATTCACAAGAAACCCAATCAGATGTCCGGTGGACAGATGCAGCGTGTTGCGATTGCAAGAGCATTGGTAAATGACCCGGATATTTTACTGGCAGACGAGCCGACAGGCGCATTGGATACAGAAACCAGCGTACAGATTATGGAGATTTTAAAAGAAATTGCCAAAGACCGTCTGATTATTATGGTTACGCATAATCCTGAACTGGCAGAGCAGTATTCAACAAGAATTATCCGCCTTTTAGACGGACAGATTACAGACGATACCGATGCTTACAGTGAAGAACAGATGGAAGCGGATATACAGGAAAAGGAGCAAAAGCTTTCAGATGCACAGACAGGAAAGAAGAAAAAGAAAGCAAAGACATCGATGTCCTTTTTTACAGCGCTTTCTCTTAGTATGAATAACCTGATGACCAAAAAGACCCGTACCCTGCTTACCGCATTTGCCGGAAGTATCGGTATTATCGGCATTGCGTTGATTCTTTCCATTTCAAATGGTATTCAGGACTATATTGACAGGGTACAGCGTGATACACTGTCGAGTTATCCGGTCCAGTTACAGTCCCAGACCATGGATATCAGCAGCATGATTGAAATGATGACCGGGTCTGATAAGGATTCTGTTGACCATGACAAGGATAAAGTGTACAGTAATATGATTATGTCGGAAATGATGAATACCATGATTTCCGATGTGAAAAATAATAATTTAAAATCCTTTAAAAAGTATATAGATGATAATAAAGATGAGATTTCAACATATGCAAGTGATATCCGGTACAGCTACAATATTGATATCAATATTTACGATACAGACACAAGCGACGGTGTGACACAGCTAAATCCAAGCACTATTATGAATACGATTTACGGTACGAACACTTCACAGGGCAGCATGAGTGCGATGTATACCAATGCAGATGTATGGAACCAGCTGCCGGGCAATCAGGATTTACTGGATTCCCAGTATGATATGGTAGCGGGAAGATGGCCGCAGCAGTACAACGAAGTGGTGTTAGTTGTTGATGAGAACAACGAAATTGATGATTATACCCTGTATTCACTGGGCTTTAAAGACCCTGACGAGGTAACGGCGATGTATAAGCGCATGATGACAGGCGAAACCTATGACACCGAGGAAACAGAGTATACTTATGATGAAATTTTAGATAAGAAATTCCAGATGATTCTGCCAACCGATTATTACCGGTACAACGCAGAAAAAGACATCTGGGAAGATATGCGTGAAGATGAAACGTATATGAAAAATGTAGTAGACAACGGCACACAGATTCAGGTGTGCGGTATTATCCGTCAGAAAGAAGATGCGGTCAACACGGCAATCCGGAGCGGTGTAGGTTATACAAAGGAACTGATGCAGTATCTGATGCAGGGTGTCAACGACAGTGAAGTGGCAAAAGCTCAGCTTGCCGATGAAACAACCGATATTTTTACGGGAATCCCGTTTGACAATGACAAGGATACACCGATTACAATGGATGATGTCAATGCATATGTTGCAACGCTTTCAGAGCAGGAACAGGCACAGATGCAGGCTTACATGAGCCAGATGACAGAAGAACAGATTTTGCAGCAGTTTTCGCAGTCTTTAAAGGCACAGACGACAGAAGCCACATTTGAGGGCAACAAAGAAAAGTTAGGCATTACAAACGAAGACAACCCGTCAGAAATTGATTTATATGCTGCAAGCTTTGAGGCCAAGGAAAAACTGGAAGATATTATCAGCGATTATAATAAGAAAGCAACTGATGAGGGCAGAGATGAAGATGTGATTAATTATACCGATTATGTTGGCATTATGATGTCATCTGTCAGCACAATTATTACGGCGATTTCAGCGGTACTGATTGCGTTTGTTGCGATTTCACTCGTTGTTTCTTCTATTATGATAGGTATTATTACGTATATTTCCGTACTTGAAAGAACAAAGGAAATCGGTATTTTAAGAAGTATCGGTGCGTCAAAGAAAGATGTTTCCCGCGTATTTAACGCCGAAACACTGATTGAAGGCTTTGTATCCGGTGCACTGGGTATTGTGATTACACTGATTTTGTGCATTCCGGCGAACCGGATTATTGAAAATGTGACAACAATTGCAGGAGTTGCAAAACTTCCTGTTGCAGGTGCCGTAATCCTTGTTATAATAAGTATGGTGCTGACACTGATTGCCGGATTTGTTCCGGCGAAGATGGCAGCGAAAAAAGATCCGGTAGTAGCACTGCGTACAGAATAACAAAGCATTTGTGATACGCACGGAATTATTAGGAATAAAGGAAGCAGTCATGAGGAACGTTTACAAATTTTTAAGAGCCTCAATACTCATTTTAATACTGGTTGGCGGGACATATTTTATTGCGCAGGAATATTCAGCCGGTATTGAAAATGCAGTCAATACATCAGCAGGCGGTCAGAGTCTTACAAAGGAAACCATAACCAATCTCGGAGATGTCTTAGCGACGGTAGAAGCAGAGATCGCCGGCGGAGCCGGAAGTGAAAAAACGAATGATACGGTAAAGTCTGATTATCAGCCGGTACAGGGAACCGGACAGCTTGTGGAAGACAGCAAATCCCAGCAGACGGATACGACACCGGCGGCATCTTATGATTTTCCTGAAAATATGTATCCGTACAGAGCCATGCTTTCGGATACACAGAAGGAAGTTTATGACCAGGTGTACGGGGCAGCACTGGAATTAAAGGAAAGTGTGACACTGTGCCGTCAGCTTGATCAGAGCAGTATTAAAAATGTCATGAATGCGGTCTTTAACGATCACCCGGAGCTGTTCTGGCTGGATACCGGCTACAGCTACGGGTACACCAGCAAGGGAGCGGTCATTTCCGTGATGTTAAAATACAATGAAACGGCACAGACACTGCAGTCTGCCAGACAGAAGTTTTTAAATGCGGCGGCGAAGGTGATTAACGGCGCCAGTTCGCTCACGACCGACCTTGACAAGGAACAGTATGTTTATAAAGCCCTTCAGAATATGTGTGTCTATGATGAAAATTCAGACATGAACCAGAGTGCATACAGCGTATTCATTAACGGAAGCTCGGTGTGTGCCGGATATTCGAGGGCATTTCAATATATTATGCAGCAGTTAAATATTCCGTGTTATTTCTGCACCGGATATGCTAACGGCGGTTATCACGCATGGAATATTGTCTATATTGACGGAAAGTATTATAATGTAGATTTGTCGTGGGACGACTCTCTTGGAGATGTATCCAATACATATTCCTTTGCGTACTTTAATCTTTCAGATAAAGCAATTTCTGTAGACCATACGCGCAGGGAACTATCGGTGAATCTGCCGGAGTGCAAATAAAATGTCTGTGGAACGGAGATTAAAATGAAATACTTAATTGATACACATACACATACGATTGCAAGCGGACACGCTTATAACACAATAGATGAAATGACAAGAAAGGCAGCACAAATCGGGCTGCCTGCTATTGCGTTTACGGAGCATACGCCGAAAATGCCGGGCAGCTGCGGCAAACTGTATTTCAGCAACTTTAAGGTCCTGCCGCGGGAAAAATTCGGCGTGCGCCGTCTGTTTGGCTGTGAAGCCAATATTATGGACTATGACGGAACACTGGATATGCCGGACACACTGCTTGAAAAAATGGACATTGTTATTGCAAGCTTTCATATTCCATGTATCTGCCCCGGTACAAAGGAGCAGAATACGCAGGCACTGGTGCAGGTTCTTGAAAATCCGCTGGTTGACATCATAGGGCACCCGGATGACAGCCGGTATCCGGTGGACTTTGAAACGGTGGTGCGTGCGGCAAAGCAAAACAACAAGTTTCTCGAATTAAACAATACATCATTAAAACCTGACGGACCGCGCAGCGGCGCACGGGGAAATGACCTCTGTATGTTAAAGCTGTGTATGGAACACGGTGTCATGATAACACTTGGCAGTGATGCCCATGTCGAAGAGGATATCTGCAATTTTTCGTATGCGGAAGAGCTGTTAAAAGAAGTGCATTTTCCGGATCAACTGATTGCAAATTTGGATTTGGACAGATTTACTGCTTTACTATAACGTGCTAATGTGTTAAAATATCGGTATTGTTTGGAACTTTTGAAAAAATGCTGATGCGAGTTTATCAGCACAGAAAAGGGGCAGTTATGAATAGTAAATTAAAAACACCTGCGGTAGAGCAGTTATTTGATGCAATTTTAAGTCTTGAGAATAAAGAGGAGTGTGCTGCATTTTTTGAAGACCTCTGTACAATTAATGAATTGCTGTCACTTTCACAGCGTTTTGAGGTGGCAAAGATGCTGCGTGAAAAAAAGACTTATCTGGACATTGCGGAAAAGACAGGCGCTTCTACAGCAACCATCAGCCGTGTAAACCGCTCGTTAAATTACGGCAGCGACGGTTATGAAAAGGTATTTGAGCGGTTACAGATTCCGGAAGGCGGAGAAGGACAGCAAGAATAAAACATTACGGAACAGATACATATTCTGCCCGGAGAAAGGATTGAACGTCAATCTCCGGCAAGGCTATAAAAACGGAATGTGAAGAAGCACAAAACTTATCACATTCCGTTTTTGGTTGTTCTGTAAAAATTCTGCATGATTAAAAGCGGCTTTCTTTCCATGCTTTATATTTTTAAATTTTATTTTTCATTTCTGCGGCTTTTCTGCTCGGCTTTTTCGGCTTTGCGTTCCGCCTTTTCCGCCTTGCGCTCAGACTTTGTGTGCGGCACTTCCTGCTGGCTGCGCGAAGCAAAGTCGTCAATCAGACTTTCAATAATATTTTTCTTCATATAAACATCAAAACTCAGTAAAGATACCAAAGAAAAGAACTGTAAAAATTCGCGGCTGTCCGTATCTTCAACGGTAGAAAAGGCTTCCTCCGAAAGATGCGCTTTTTCAAGGACATCTTTTGAAATGCCGGAAATCTCTCCCTTGCACAGATTATAAATCTGCTTGTAGATGTCGTCTAAGCTGCCGGTTTCATTTCCTTCAAAAAACTGCTCGGTCAGCGGATTTAACAGGGTCTGTATATCACTGATAGAGAGCAGATTTTTAAAGTAATAAATAAATGTCAGGACATATAAATGCTCCTTGGAATATTTCTTTTTTACCGGCGGCGGTAAAAGATTATTCTTCGTGTAATTGTTAATCATCGTCTTTGTCAGAATCTTATCGTCCTCACGGCGTTTGCAGTCGCTTAAATGCTCGTCCATAAAAGTTGTGACCTGATCCATATAGAGGTCGATATTCGGCACCTCGCCCGGCTTGATATAATTTAACTTCGCCAGCCGCTTTAACAGCGTAGCAACAAATTGTGTATATTCAGTATTCATAACTTGTCATCTCCATTCACATAACAGTAACTATATGACATTATATAGTATTTAAAACTAGATAGCAAGGGGCGGATATAAAACACCTGTAATTGTTTGAAAAATTGTTATAAAATTAATGAAATTTATGCAATATTGCGTGACAAAATAGGGGAAATATAATATACTGTAATTCATGGGGCAGATAGATAAGTGCCCGGTAATAATTGTGTACCAATGGGTAGAATGGAGGATATTTACTATGGGAATTTTAACAAGATTTAAGGATATTATGTCTGCGAACATCAATGCTTTACTGGACAAATGCGAAGATCCGGAAAAGATGATTGACCAGTACATGCGTAACCTTGAAAGTGATCTGGGTAAGGTAAAGGCAGAAACAGCTTCTGTTATGGCAGAGGAAACAAGAGCCAAGAGAGAACTTGACGAATGTACAGAACAGGTTAATAAAATGCAGTCATATGCTGAAAAGGCACTGACAGCAGGGAATGAAGCAGATGCACGTAAGTTTCTTGAAAAGAAGCAGCAGCTGGTATCTACACAGACAGCATTACAGCAGTCTTATGAAGCGGCAGCAGCCAATGCGGCAAAGATGCGCCAGATGCATGATAAGCTTGTAAAGGATATTGAATCCTTAGAATCAAGAAAGGCAGCAATCAAGGCAAAAGTTGCGACAGCTAAGGCACAGGAACGTTTAAACAGCATCGGTTCAAGTGTGACAGGTGCAAACAACAGCATGGCAGCTTTTAGCAAGATGGAAGCAAAAGCCAATAAGATGTTAGATGAAGCCAATGCAATGGCAGAGTTAAACCAGTCACAGGAAGATTCTGATATTGACAATCTTGCAGCAAAGTATGATTCAGCACCACAGGATGCGGCAGTAGATGATGAACTGGCAGCATTAAAGGCAAAGATGGGCTTATAATATAAATAACAGCAGAATGGAGAAAAGTCATGGGGTTATTTGGAAAACAGCTTGCAAATGTTGTAGAATGGGAAGAATACAGAGATGATTGTATTTTCTGGAAATGGACGAACCGTGAAATTAAAAAAGGAAGCCGCCTGATTATCCGCGCAGGACAGGATGCCATTTTTATGTACAATGGTAAGATCGAAGGTATTTTTAAGGATGAAGGAAGCTTTGATATTGAATCCGATATCATTCCGTTTCTGTCAACTTTAAAAGGCTTTAAGTTCGGATTTAACAGCGGTGTGCGTGCAGAAGTTCTTTTTGTGAATACAAAGGAATTTACCGTAAAATGGGGCACAAAAAATCCGATAGCCATTCCGGCACCGTCACTTCCGGGCGGTATGCCAATCCGTGCGTTTGGTACATTTAACATTAAGGTCGATGACTATCTTGCATTAATTGATAAAGTGGCGGGTGTGAAGCAGATGTACACGGTTGACGATGTCAGGGAACGTGTTGTTGCTGTTTTAGACCAGCTTCTGATGAAGTGGATTTCTAAAGAAGGCAAGGATATGTTTAATCTTCAAGCCAATGCGTATGATATCTCAGCAGGGATTAAAGAAGACCTTGATATGCAGATGATTAAGATTGGACTGACCATTACCGACTTTAACATTTCAAGCTTTTCGTATCCGGAAGAAGTACAGAAGATGCAGAACAAAGCCGCTTCCCAGTCTATGGTGGGCGACATGAATAAGTATGCACAGATGGCAATGGCGGACAACATGAGCAATGGTAAGTCCTCTAATATCGGTGTGGATATGATGAATATGCAGATGGGATTACAGATGGGCAGACAGATGATGGACAGCATGAACAGCATGAGCAGCGCGCCACAGAGTACAGGTGCGGCACAAAGTAGTACGTCAGGCAGTGCACCGAAGTTCTGTCCGGAGTGTGGTTCACCGACAAACGGTGCAAAATTCTGTTCCAACTGCGGACATAAATTAGTATAAAAATCCGGCGGCGGCTGTTTTATTTTCGCGAAAGCGGACAAATGTGCAGTCAAGCGGGGAAAGCTCTTGATAAGGGTGATATAAAAAGAGCTGTTATGCATAAAAGTATTTTTGGAATACTTGCATGACAGCTCTTTTTTGTTTATAATGACACATACTTGAAACAGTGCGTATGCAGTGTGTACATCTTTGGGCAGGATAGTCATAAAGAAACTGTATACACACAGGAATGGAGGAACGGTTTGAATTTAGATGGATTAAATGACTGCCAGAAAAGGGCGGTAAAACAGACAGAGGGGCCGGTGTTAATTATTGCCGGGGCAGGTTCGGGAAAAACACGTGTTTTGACAAACCGCATTGCATATCTGATTGATGAATGTGGAATCAGCCCATATAATATTTTAGCAATTACATTTACCAACAAAGCCGCCGCAGAAATGCGTGAACGTGTGGAAAAGGTAACGGACTGCGGCAGTCAGGTGTGGGTAAGTACCTTTCATTCGACCTGTGTGCGGATTCTTCGCCGTTACATAGACAGAATCGGGTATCAGACCAATTTTACGATTTATGATACGGACGACCAGAAAAGCGTAATCCGGGATGCCTGTAAAAAATTAAACATCGATACAAAAATGCTGAAAGAGCGCACAATTATGAGTGCGATTTCATCTGCCAAAGATGAAATGATTTCGCCGGATGAAATGGAAGTGAATGCCGGGGGCGATTACAATGCCAAAAGAATTGCCGGTGTATATAGAGAGTATCAGAAGACACTTAAAGCAAATAATGCGCTGGATTTTGACGATTTGATATTTAAGACGGTTGAACTGTTAAACCGTGATGAGGAAGTGTTGGAAGCGTATCAGGAGCGTTTCCGTTATATCATGGTCGATGAGTATCAGGATACGAATACATCGCAGTTCCGCCTGATTAGCAAGCTGGCGGAAAAATACGGCAATCTGTGCGTGGTTGGTGATGATGACCAGTCCATTTACAAATTCCGCGGGGCGAATATCAGCAATATTTTAAATTTTGAAAATACATTTCCGGGTGCAAAGGTAATCAAACTGGAACAGAACTACCGTTCGACACAGACGATTCTTTCTGCGGCAAATGAGGTGATTGTGCATAATATCGGAAGAAAATCCAAGAAGCTGTGGACGGAAAACGGCAAAGGGGACAAGATTCATTTCCGCATTTATGAAGATGCTTATAAAGAAGCGGAAGGCGTGGTGGAAAATATCTGTGCCTGCGTGCGCGACGGCTGGAATTATAACGATATTGCAATTCTTTACCGTACCAATGCACAGTCCCGTCTGCTGGAAGAAAAACTGATAGTCAGAAATGTGCCGTACCGCATTTACGGCGGCATTAACTTCTACCAGCGAAAAGAAATCAAAGATATTCTTGCCTATTTAAAGACGATAGATAACGGTATGGACGGGCAGGCGGTGAAAAGAATTATCAATGTACCGCGGCGCGGAATCGGTGCGACAACACTGGAACGTGTACAGGAGTTTGCCGATGCCAACGATATGACGTTCTGGGATGCCTTGTGCAATGCCGCAGAAATTCCGAATATCGGCAGGGGACTTTCAAAGATTGAATCCTTTGTGACACTGATTCTAGGATTTCAGGCAAAGAAGCAGTTTTTGTCTATCCGCGAGCTGACAGAAACAATTCTTGAAGATACGAGGTATATGGAAGCACTTGCGGAAAACGAAACCAAGGAAGAAGTTGAAGCAAGACAGGAAAATATCGATGAATTTATGAATAAAATCATCAGCTATGAGGAACAGACCGAAGGTGATTTTTCAGAAATGCAGACAGACAGAGAAAATCCGCAGGCAGCTCCGACACTTAGCGGATTCCTTGAGGAAGTGGCGCTGATTGCAGATATTGACAATCTGGATCAGGACGGCAATCAGGTCATGCTAATGACCCTGCACAGCGCAAAGGGGCTGGAATTTCCGATTGTATACATGACAGGACTGGAAGACGGACTGTTCCCAAGCTACATGACGATTATGTCCGATGACCCGACAGAAGTTGAGGAAGAACGCCGATTGTGTTATGTCGGCATTACAAGAGCCCAAAAGGAATTAAATATCAGTGCAGCAAAGACACGTATGATTCACGGTGAAACACAGATGAATAAGGTGTCGCGTTTTGTAAAGGAGATTCCTGAAAATCTTTTAGAAGTTGAAAATCACAGCTACGGCAGTAAGAAAAGTGCCATTTCTTTTGGCGGCAAAGACAGCAGTGAATCACAGGGACACTTTGATTTCCGTGCAAATGCAAAGGCGGCGCTGTCCCGCTACGGAAGCGGAACAACCACTTATGGTCAGGGCAATAAAAAGGTTGCAATCAGTGGACAGAAAGGCATCGGCAGTGCCTATGCCACAAATTATGGCAGGACACCGACTAATTACGGTACAGGAAACTTTGCACAGCCGAATAAAAAAGTCGGTTTTGGGAAAGAATTTCCGATGGACATATTTGATTTAAAAAAGCCGGCAAAAACCACAACGTCCTATAGCATGCCATCAAAGAAAGCAGCCGGGGCAATTAAGTCGTCAGGACAGGCAGCAGGCGGGACAGGGCTTGGCTACCGGGTCGGCGATACCGTTTCCCATGTCAAATTTGGAACCGGACAGGTGCTTGCTATCGAAGACGGTATGCGTGATTATATGGTGACAGTCCAGTTTGAAGAATTTGGCACAAAAAAAATGCTTGCAGGGTTTGCAAAATTAAAAAAACAGTAGTAAATCGGGCAGGCATATGCTATAATGACAATAGAATATACGTGAAAAGAAAGGGGCTATGATGATGAGCAGAGATAAGATTGAGGATAAATTAGAAGAACTTATTGCAGCAAGCAGACTCAATGAGCTTTTAAACAAAAAAGAAGCCGAGGAAGAAAAGAAAAAGAGCAACTGCGTGATTGCAGTGCTTGCAGTCATCGGTGCAGTTGCGGCAGTCGCAGCGATTGCTTATGCGGTTTACAGATATTTCACACCGGATTATCTGGAAGACTTTGACGATGATGATTTTGAAGACGACGATTTTGAGGAAGATGACTTCGAGGATGAAGACTAATCCAATCGTAAGTGAAAAAGTTTACAAGGATGCCACTGGCTGGAGTATCAGTCAGTGGTATTTTTTAAGAAAATTTATGATTATGGCAGAACAGGAAAATAAAAAGAAAGCAAGAGTGAGGTATTCATGAAAAAAGGCGAAACATATACAGGACGCGTACAGCATGTGGATTTTCCCAATAAGGCGGTGGTATTTACAGAGTCGGAAAATCCTGAAGATAACGGACAAAAGGTTATTGTAAAAAATTCAATTCCGGGACAGAAGGTCCGGTTTATGGTCAATAAAAAGCGCGGCGGCAAATGTGAAGGCAGACTGCTTCAGGTGCTTGAAAATGCACCGTCAGAAACGGCAGACAGATGTAAGCATTTCGGAACATGCGGCGGCTGTGTCTACCAGAGTGTGCAGTATGAAGAACAGTTAAAGATGAAAGAAGCACAGGTTCATAAACTGCTGTCGGAAGCGGTTGACGGGGAATTAAACTTTGAAGGCATTATCGGAAGCCCGTGTCAGGAAGCGTACCGCAATAAAATGGAATTTTCATTCGGTGATGAAGTAAAGGGCGGCAAACTGGCATTAGGTCTGCATAAGCGCAACAGCATGTATGACATTGTGACGGTGGACGGCTGTAAAATCGTTGATGAAGATTATCATAAAATTTTAACGGCGGTGCTTGAATACTGCCGGAAAAAGGAACTTCCGTATTACCATAAAATGACCCATGAAGGCTATCTGCGCCACCTGCTGGTGCGCAAAGCCGTAAAGACACAGCAGATTTTAGTGGATGTTGTGACAACGACACAGATAGAGTTTGATATGGCAGAACTGGCGGGTATTTTACGGGAACTGCCGCTTTCCGGTACACTGACGGGATTTTTACATACACGCAATGACAGTGTCGCCGATGTTGTCAAAAATGAGGGTACAACGGTACTTTACGGCAGGGATTACATTGAAGAAGAACTGCTCGGACTGACTTTTAAAATTACGGCATTTTCATTTTTCCAGACCAATTCACTGGGAGCAGAGGTGCTGTATTCCAAGGCACGTGAGTATGTCGGTACGACAAAGGACAAGGTGGTCTTTGACTTATACAGCGGCACGGGAACAATTGCACAGATTCTTGCGCCGGTTGCCAAAAAGGTTATCGGTGTTGAAATCGTGGAAGAAGCCGTGGCAGCAGCCGCAGAAAATGCAGAAAGAAACGGACTGGACAACTGTGAATTTATCGCAGATGATGTGTTAAAAGCACTCGATAATATCACAGACCACCCGGACTTTATCATGTTAGACCCGCCGCGTGACGGCATCCATCCGAAAGCACTGGAGAAGATTATTGATTACGGTGTGGACAGCATGGTCTACATTTCCTGCAAACCGACTTCACTGGCAAGAGATTTGGCGGTGTTACAGCAGAGAGGATATAAGGTTGTAAAAAGCTGTTGCGTGGATATGTTTCCGAATACGGTGCATGTGGAAACAGTTTGTTTATTATCACGTAAATAGGCGGTTTTACTGGCTTTTATGAGTGGGGTTCAGTCTATTTGCCACCCATTTGCCACCCTAATTCCGAAAAACATCACTGAACACAAGAAAAGCACTGAACCCGTTGAACTATTGCCGGATTCAGTGCTTTTTTCAGGTCTTTATGTAGTTGTTATGATGTTTTTGCCTGTGTCACCTGTTCAAACAGATCAACAGAGCGTTCAACCATCTTTTCAGTATCATGCACATAGGTCTGCAAGGTGGTTTCTATGTTGGTGTGTCCCAACCGGGCCTGCACATCCTTTACATCAGCACCGTTTTCAATCAGCAGTGTGGCGTGTGTATGCCTTAATGAATGATAGTCAAAGGCAAGCAGCAGTTCTTTATGAATAACCCTTGAACAATATTTGAAGGAATCGGTTGAAGTGTATTGACCGTTTTCATCAATACATACCATGTGAACTCGCTGCAATGGGGAACTGACACATTTCTGAATCGGTACAATCCGTTTCATGTCATTGCCCTTTTCATCCTTTTCAACTTTGATGACATGAATGATGTAGTATTCACCGTACTTCATTTCATTCTTTGCCTGTCTGATCTTTTCAGCCTTCAATGCCCGGTACAGGGTTTCACCGAACTTCACGCTTCTGTTTGATGTGACAGTCTTGGTTGTTCCAAAATACCATGATGACCGCAGTTCTTTCTCGCCCTTCTTTTCAACAACCTTTCTGACATCTGCACCAAAGTTACGCTTTACAATCTGTTTGTTTACGCTGATAATGCGGTTATCAAGGTCAATATCATCCCAAGTCAGGGCAAAGGTTTCTGATATACGCAACCCCGTATAAAATCCAATCATCAGGGGGATATGATAGCGGGAATCAGCTGGGAAACGGTCAATGATTTTCTGCCATTCATTCAAGGTTAAGATGATTCTTTCCCGTGGCTTTTTTTCAACCTTGGGAAACTTTACATACTGCATTGGGTTGGTTGTGATGTAGTGCATAGGTTCAACTGCATAATTCAGTGCTGCACTGAATACGGATAAAATACCGATCATGTGACTTTTAGAATTGCCATTCATTTTCAGTTCAACGGCATATTCCTGTAATATTGCCGGGGTGATCGCTTTCAGTCTATATACACCGAACTTTGGAATCAAATGCCCCTGAATGATTCGCAAATATCCGACTTGTGTGTTGTATTTCAGGTTGGTCTTGCAGTACAGGTCAAACCATTGGTTCAGGTAGTCTGAAACCGTGATTTCAGTGGGTTCAAAAACTGCCCCGGCATTGTTGTATTCATGCAGAGCCTTGGCAAGTGCTGCTTCAGCTTCCTTTTTGGTACGAAAACCGCCTTTTTCTTTTCTCTTGCGTTTGCCGTCAACTTTTCCAAGGTCAAAATAGTATGACCATGTTGCGCCCCTTTTTCTTGTTCCACCGTTCATAATATCATCCTTTCTGTAATTGAATTTATAGGTAATGGATGATATAATTAGGATTGCATAGCCTATATCATCCTATTCCTTGGTATAGAGTTATAAGAACCCTGACCGCTGCAACGGTTGGGGTTCATTTTTTGTTCAGTTAATTAGGGTCATCAAAATAATTCAAATTGTATGTGATATAGACTGAATCAAAAGTGTGCTTTTCAGAATCAAAATTATAAACTTCAAATTCTGCAACGGTGTCTGATACTGGTGAAAACTTATAAGTAACACCCGTGTCAACAACTTTTCTTGCACTGTCCTTCACAGTGATATTGAACATTTTGAACACATTGTCAAAGTCTTTCTTGATTTCCCACGGTTTAGTTGCAAAGCATCTGATTTTGACAACAGTATCTTCATACAGAATAAATTCTGTATACATTCCATCTAAGTCATAAGTGTAAAGCTGCATTTGAAATGTACCTTTGGAATTTTCATTGTTCCAATCTTCTGTTGACTTTGGTTCACCAAGTAATTCAACCAACTGTTCAGATGAAATTCTTGAATAAGCATCTGCATCTAATATGATCGGAATTTCTTCTGATGATGTTTCTTTTTTCTGAATGGGATTCTTTGAAATATCCTTCACAACCATAATCACGAAAATAACAACGATTGCTAAAACGACAAGTTTAATGACTTTTTTCATAAATCTGACCTTCCCTTCTTTGTGGTAACCGTTCGTAACGGTTGGTAACGGTTGGTAACGGTTCAAGTAACTGTTGCAAATACAGTGTTTTCAATATAGTAACGGTTGGTATCTGTTTGGTAATATTTTTCTTAATAATAAAATATCTTATATGAATAAGAATATAAAAAGTAAAATATACAGTATAGAAAAGCAACAGTTACCCGTTACCAACAGGTACCTTTTTGAAAATCAACTGCAATGATATTTCCGTACTGATGGAAAATTATGCCATTTTTTGATTTTCCCTTTTTTCTGTAACGGTGTATTTTGATAATGCAACTGTGTCACGCAATTCACCCATGATCTTATTTTTTCCTGATTCGTTTAATTTGGCATACAGTTCAACAAGTTCATACATATCTGAACCGTAACACTTTTCTATCAAATCATGGCATTTCTTTAATTGCTGATCTTCTTCTGTTTCTCTCCAACCCATGATATAAGCCGGGGTTGTTTGGAGTGCATCAGCAATCTGTTTTATTTTTGATTGCCGTAATTCCTGAATACCAAGTTCGATCTTGTTTATGGAAGTTTTGCTTTTATATCCAATCTTATGTGCAAGTTCTTCTTGTGACATTCCTAATTCATCCCGTCTTGCTTTTATCCTATCACCTATTGTCATTTAATCACCTTCTTCCCGGTTGGGTATGCTTAAAGAATACCATAAAATAGATTGAATATCAACTTTTATCAAATTTTTTATAAAAAAGTGTTGACATTTTATCTACTGAATGGTATTGTTGTGTCAGTAGATAAAACATCTACTTAAAACAAAGCAAGTAGGAAGGAACGGGTGAAGCGATAGGGCTACACGCAAGTGACATGGTGGTCAGGCTGCCGGATAGCAGATAGAGCGTGTGAAGAATAAACATGACCCGTCAAAGTAGTTGAAGAAAACAGGAACGGTAGGGCAAGAAAGCACAGTGTACCGCACTATTTGAAGAAAGCGGACAGGCTGAACCAATCGGCACTTTACCCCTAAAACAAGAAACCGTTAAGTGGAAGAATCAACCGCACGAGATGACACAGCACTTTGTTTCACAGGTCAGGAAGTTCCCCGACTTCCTGACTATTTCAAAAAGAACTGTTGCAGCAGTTCCGGGGAAAAGAACCAAGGAATAGGATTTCAGTTCTTTCAAAAAATTGTCTATTGTATGTTGGTCAACAGGTTTTGGTGGTTTTAATGTGAAACCCCGGCGGTTTGAACAGCACCGTTCAAAAAGTTCAATGATGTGTAACAGGTTTTCAGATTTTAATGTGAAATCTGATAAAGGAAAGACACCCCTGATTGTACTAAGGTGTGCTGACAATAGACAACTTTTTGAAGGAACTGGGAAAGGATGAAGGCAATGATTGATTTCATAAAAGATGCGGATTGCACCAAGGAAACACCTGTCAAATTGGGTGTTCCTGATGCACCGATATATGGCAAGGGCATCAAATTGAAACCAAGGGTTGACGGTAGAAATGATTCAGAGCATTTCAAGAAAATCTATTTGCCGGAACTTTTACCACTTGAAGAATATGATCTGATAGTTGTTTTGATTTCCGGCGGTAAGGATTCAGTTGCTTGTTACCTAAAACTTCTTGAACTTGGTGTACCAAAAGAAAGAATAGAGTTTTGGCATCACGATATTGACGGCGGGCATCCTTCAAGGCGTATGGACTGGAAATGTACCCAAAACTATGTAAAAGCACTTGCAGATGCAGAGGGTATCAAGTTAAGGGTTTCATACAGGGTGAATGGTTTCTTTGGTGAATTGTATCGGATAGGTGCATCAGAACCCATTGAATGGATTGACCCTGATACTGGTGAAGTAAAGCAGTGCAAACTTTCAAGCAATTATCTGAAATGCAAAGAACTGAAAGAACAGGCAACAGAGGAAATGGAAGAACTTCTGAAAAAGTACGGTTATAGAATGAAGTTCCCCGCAAAAACTGGTGATCTGTCACGGCGTTGGTGTTCTGCATATCTGAAAATATGTGTTGCAGATACGGTTGTCAGTAATCTTGACCGCCTTGGTGAACTTGAAGAACTGGGTGGTAAAAGACATAAATTCCCCGCAAAAGGTGGTACACATTCAGGGCGTTGGTGTAGTGGTAACTTAAAAGCAGCGGTTCAGGACAGTGTGACAGCCAATCTTGAAGAAACCAAACGTGACAAGAAAATCTTGATTGTTTCAGGTGAACGCCGTGGTGAATCTGCCGGACGGTCAAAGTACAATGAAATGGAAATACACCGCACCAATGCAGAAGCCAAGGCACACAGAATTGTTCATCAATGGCGGTGCTGCATTGATTATTCTGAAAAGGATGTTTGGGAGTTGCTGAAACGGCATCATATAAACCCACACCCATGTTACAGGATAGGTTGGAACAGATGCAGTTGTATGATGTGTATATTTTCAACACCCCGGTTATTTGCCGGAGTAAAAGAACTTTTCCCTGATGATTATGCTGCACTAAGGCATGATGAAGAAGTTCTTGGGTTCACACTGGATAACAAAAAGAATCTTGATGAATTTATCGGTGATACACAATCTTGCGTGTGTTGGAAGGATAAAGCAGCAATACATTCAATACTTACTGGTGAGTTCAACACAGATGACATATACACAAATGATTGGAATTATCCTGTTGGTGCATTTCATGGTGCTGACGGTGGTTCATGTTAGAAAGAAGGTGGTTATGTGAAGAAAATAGTTGCAGCATGGATTGAACAGATTCTTGAATTTCCAACCAAACTTGAATATCTTGCGTACATAGAAAGCCTGAAAAAAGGCAAACCGCAAAAGTTCAAGGAAACATCATTTGAACAGTTGGAATCAGGGGTTGTTAGAATAACGATCAGGAAACAGTATAATAACAATGCGTTCCCCGATGATGAAAAGGAAGGTGAAAAGTAAGATGACGAACACAGAGTTATTAAGGGAAAAAATCAATGCATCCGGCTATAAATTGCAGTTTGTGGCTGAAAAGTGCGGGTTGACTTACTTTGGACTTATGAAGAAGGTCAACAATGAAACAGAGTTCAAGGCAAGTGAAATCAAGACACTGAAAGACCTGTTAAATTTAACAGATGATGATGCAACTAAGATTTTTTTTGCCTAAAAAGTAGATAAAATATCTACTGCGAGAAAGGATAGGTGATAAATATGAAATTCAGCGAAAAGTTGAAACAGGCTATGCAGCAGTTAGGAATCAATCAGGCACAGGTTGTTGGATTGACCGGGAAAAGTAAGGGGTCAATCAGTATGTACCTGAATGCCAAGACCACACCGTCAGAACAGGTTCAAAGTGATATTGCAGTATCACTTGGACTTAACCCTGACTATTTTGAACAGGAAGAAACCCCGGTGACCTTCAAACCTTCCAAGTGTGAAGATGGCATCCCAACCTTGACAGTCGGAGAAGTTGCCAAGTTGATGCATAAGCACACAAACACAATAGCACTTGGTTTACAACAGAGGGTTTTCCCTTGGGGGTATGCGATTCATACCAGTGAACACCGTTGGTCATATTTTATCAATGCAAAGCGTTTTGCAGAAATTGAAGGAATTGCTGTGTAAGGTGGTGGTCTTATGCGGATGGGTGAAAAAGTAAAAATCATTTCTTACAGCAGAAATCGCAAGCTTGAAGGGTTAAGTGGTGTAATCACAAGGGAATATAAAGGTATTTTCGGCGTAATGGTTGAAGGTCATAAAAACCATAACAGTCAATACGGTTGTTACTGGTTAAGAAAGGATCAGATCATTTTATTTGGAATTGAAGAAAGTGAGGATGAAGAAATGTTTGGAGATTATAAAACCGTACAGGTATCTTTTCTGAATGATAATGAAATAGGACAGGTGTGTATGTCAAAGTATGCAATGTATGACAACTATGAAGTTGGTGATGTAGTGGTAGTTAAAACAGGGCATCACGGTTTGGCGGTCGCAAAGATTGCAAGTATTGATGATACTGTTTCAAGGGTTGCAAGTGGTCGTGAGATTGTCACAAAGGTTGATATGGGTACATACGAAAATCGTGTTGCGGCAAGAAAACGTGTGTCAGAATTAAAGACAGCTATGGACGTAAGAATCAATAAATTGCAGCGTATGGCGGTGCTTGAAATGTTTTCGGAAAAAGATCCTGAAATGAAAGTATTACTTGATGAATATAAGTCATTGACGGAACAGAAAGGTGAGGTGCAGAAAGATGAATGATCTGCACCTTATGCCTCATCAGGAAGATGCACTAAACAGAACTGAACAGTTCAACCGTTGTGCGTATTATCTTGATATGGGACTGGGTAAAACCTTTGTAGGTGCTGAAAAAATGTATTTGCTGAACAATTCGGTGAACTTGGTCATCTGTCAGAAGTCAAAGATAGATGACTGGGTGCAGCACTTCAAAGATTATTACCCAAGTGACCGGGTTATGAACCTGACAAAGAAAAGTGAAGCAATCAATTTCAGGACACTGGTTGACACCGAGGAATTATACAAAATGGATATTCAGATTGTTGGTGTCATCAATTATGACCTGACTTTTAGGCGTGATTGGCTGCTGAAAATAAGTGAATTTACCATGATGCTTGATGAATCAAGTCTTATCAGCAATGAAACCGCCAAGCGTTCAAAATTTATTCTGAAAATGAGACCTGAAAGCGTGATTTTGTTATCAGGAACACCAACAGCCGGGAAATATGAAAGGTTGTGGTCACAGGTGCAGTTGTTGGGGTGGAATATCACAAAGAAAGCCTTTTACAACAGTTATGTTGTGACAGAATGGGTTGAGAACGGGGACGGGTTCAAGCGTGAGGTTATCACCGGGTACAAGCACACGGAACACTTGAAAAAGAAACTTGCAAGTTATGGCTGCATCTTTATGAAAACAAGTGAAGTCCTTGAACTTCCTGAACAGACTGAACAGAAAATATTCTTTAAGTCCACTAAGGAATACAGGTATTTCATCAAGAACAGTTACCTGATGTTTGATGATGTTGAACTGGTCGGTGATAACAACCTGACCAAGATGCTATATGCCCGGCAGTTATGCGGACAGTGGCATAAGGAAAAACTGGAAGGTTTGCGGGACTTGGTTGAAAGCACACAGGACAGATTGATTGTATTTTACAACTTCACTGCTGAACTGGATGCAATGCAACGGGTGCTGAACGATCTGAACAGACCTTATTCAGTTGTGAACGGTCAGAAGAAAAACCTGACAGCATACGAAAATGCAAATGATTCCATCACATTCATTCAGTATCAGGCGGGTGCAATGGGTGGTAACTATCAGAAAGCAAACAAAATCATATATTACACACTACCACTTGGCAAAGGGTCATGTGATATGTGGGAACAGTCAAAAAAGCGTATTCACCGCATAGGACAAGCCAAACCGTGCTTTTACTATTACTTACTGGTGAAAGGTACAGTTGAAGAAAAGAATCTTGCAGCATTAAAAGAAGGGAAGGAATTGACAGATGAACTTTTCAGAGATACTTAACTGGTTATTTGGAATCATGGCGTTCATTGGTGTGTTCCTGATTATTGGTGCAGTTGGTGCATCTGATTATGCGGTTGAAATTGGAATATATGAACCACTTACCGCACACCTGAAAGAATACATCATTGGTGCGATTCTGATAATTCCCGGAATCATTTATTTGAAAATCACGGAAAGGGGTGATGAAAATTGAACTATTCAAAGAGCATGAGAAAGTCGGCAATGGTCAAAAGAGTCTTGATTCTGATTGGTGCTGCACTTGGTATTGGTTTGGTGATTGGTAGTGTGTCAGGATATGCCCTGAAAACTCATATAACCGCCGAGGACAAGCAGAAAACAGAAGAACAGACACTTGAACGGTCAAGCACTAAAACCCTTGTATATGGGGTGTATGATGACAGAACATTCACACAGGAAATTTCCCTTGACTGGGGTGCGGGTGACTTGGACTTCACACCGCTTGACTGCAAGATGCCGGAAGAACAACAGGAATTTACATATTACCTTTGTACCGGGTACAACATTGATTTTACCCTTGTCATGGCACTGATTCAGAATGAAAGCAGTTTTGACCCGGCGGTCATCAGCAAAACCAATGATTACGGTTATATGCAGATCAATCAGATCAATCATCAGTGGTTGACAGACACCCTTGGTGTTACGGATTTTACAGACCCGTATCAGAACATCAGGGCGGGCGTATTCGTACTTAGAAAACTGTTTGAACGGTATCAAGATACCAACATGGTCTTGATGGCGTACAACATGGGTGAAGATGGTGCTGCCCGGTTATGGGAAAAGGGCATCTATTCAACCGACTATACAGAAAAGATACTGAACTATCAGACACAGTTCAATGACCGGTTGGGTGGTGATTGAAATACTTAGAAAATCTGATTACAGAGATATGGAAAAGTACAAAAAGACAAAGCGTGAACAGCAAAAGAGATATTACCATAAAACACAGGACGCACCCAATAAAAGGAAATACTGGACTGATGAAGAAACTGAACTTGTTATGAAGCATGAAATATCAGATACAGAACTTAGTAAAATGTTGGGGCGTTCAGTAAGAGCAATACAACGCAGACGGCACAGATTTTTGTATGGAGAATGAAATCATGGCAGCAGAAAAAAACTTTGAAAACAAAGTCAAAGCGTTCCTGAAGGACAAAGGTGCTTGGGTGCTGAAATACTGGGGTGGTGCTGCTTATACAAAAAGTGGTATTCCTGACCTGTTGGTTTGTTTCAACGGGTGGTTTTTGGGAATCGAACTGAAAGCACCAAATGGCAGACCGTCAGACTTACAGTTATACAACCTTAGAGAAATTGAAAAGGCGGGTGGTATCGGCATCCTGTTATATCCAAAGGACTATGAACAGTTCAAGCAGTTTATTGAACACATTGAACTGGGTGAATTACCAGTCAACTTATACGGTGTTTATCCATTCCTAACAGAATGGAATCAACATAAAAATAATTAAAGGAGTGAAAGAGCATGGCAGCAAAAAAGAAAGTAGATGCAGCGGTTGAGAATACCGCAGAAGTAACACAGGAAACAGTTCAGGAAGAAATTGAACAGGTAGCAGCAGACAATGCAAAGGAACTTGACAATAAGAAGTATGTGGTTGACCACTTACTTTCAACCGAGCGTGAGGGAATGGAAGATCTGATTGCCTACATGGAAGAAATCGGATTCTTTGAAGCACCTTGCAGCGGTGGAAATCACCTTGCTTGTCAGTTCGGTCTTGTTCATCACAGCAGAAATGTAATGATGGCAGCAGAAAACATTGGTTATGCACTTCTTGGAAAGGTCAAGTATGCAGAAATCCGTGATTCAGTTATCATTGCAACAGCATTACATGACCTTGGCAAGTGTGGTGATTATGGTAAGCAGATGTATGTGCCTAACATTTTGAAGTCAGGCAAGGCATCAGAAGCCAAACCGTTCAAACGTAATCCGGCACTTCTTCCACTTGACCATGCAACCCGCAGCATCAAGTTAGCAACCCTTTTCATTGACCTGACGGAAGATGAAGAATTTGCGATCAGATACCATGATGGTCTGTATGAATCAGCAAACTATGCAGTGAAGGGAAATGAAACCCCGTTATATTTGATTCTGCACTATGCTGATTTATGGTCAAGCAGAGTAACAGAAGGCAGCACAGATGAAGGTGGTGATGAATAAATGGCAGACTTAACAGAACATGGTCTTGCTTCACTTGCTAATGCAGTAAGAATGTTAAGAACCAGTGATGTAAAAAGGATTGATTTAGGGCATGACACTATAATTTATAAAGTCCCTACTGGTAACCCTAAGAAATACACTATTCGTGTTGATATGAAGTTTGATGAAAGTGAGGAATAAAGCAATGGTAAATGAAAGACAGGGAAAGGTTTACAATCCACGCCCGGTATATAACAGAAAGTTACTTCGTTCAGTAATTCGTGCGGGCGTTCAGAAACAGTTCGGACAGCATCATGTTTCTGCTAACATGGCGGGAAACTTTGAGAAAATCAGAAAGGAACAGGTGAAGTAAATGGAAGGTATGTATAATCCCGGTATTTATGCTAAAGAAGTACCGAACAATGATATGAAAGAAGCATTAAATGCAGTATATGGAAGGTCAATGTTTCCACCTATGTGTTTTTGTTCAGACCTTGGAAAACCTATCGGTGGGTTTGTTAGTCATCCAAGTTATGAAAGCCCTCTTAATGCAAAATATGGTTCACGTTTAATTCCTGAACGTATTCTGAAATCAGGTTCAGCAACTATTGTATTTTGGAAAGATGGCACAAAAACCGTTGTAAAGTGTGCCAAGGATGAAGACCCAAATGATTACAATGCATTCACTGCTGCACTTGCAATCAAACTTTTTGGTACTAACAGTCATGTAAAAAAGATCATCAAGAATAAAACAGCTATTCAGGAGAAGAAAGGAAAGGTGAAATAATATGGCACAGATGCTTTTGATTATGGGTGAATCAGGTACAGGAAAAAGTACCAGTATGAGAAATTGCGATCCGGCAACAACTGCCGTTGTGAACCCGGTTGGTAAGCCGTTACCGTTCAAGGGTAAGTTCACAATGATTAACAGTGAGGTTGAATCACGCAAGATTTGTAAGTTTATGAAAGAACAGGCAGCAGCCGGAAAGAAGCTGATTGTTGTTGATGACTTCCAGTATATTCTTTCAGTTCCGTACATGAACCGTATCAAAGAAAACGGTTGGGACAAGTGGAATGATTTTGGTGCAAACTACTTTGAAATCATTGAGGTATGTAAGGAACTTCCTGATGATGTGGTGGTTGCTTATATGACCCACACAGAAACACTTGAAAATGGTGTTACTACTATTAAGCTGATCGGAAAATTACTTCGTGAGAAGATCACCATTGAAGGACTTTTCACCATTGTACTTAGAACAGGCGTGAATGAAGGAAAATATTACTTCTACACACAGAACAGTGGCAAGGACACGGTGAAGTCACCTATGGGAATGTTCCCGGCATACGCCATTGACAATGACCTGAATTATGTAGCCGATAAAATCCGCAACTTCTATGAAGTCGGTGAGTATAAGACAGATGCGGAAATGGGTCAGGCTGATGCACAGGCTGCATCCGATCTTGAAAAGCCGGATGCAAACGGTAGACGGGCAAGGGGTGGAAAAAAGACCACATCCACAGCAACACCACCTACCACAACAGAGGATGCAGCACCAAAGACAGGCAGAACCACCCGCAAGATACATGATGAAGTGGTGGCTGAAAATAATCAGAAAATGGCTGATTATATGGCAGAGCGTGACAAGGCTATTGATGCGGTTGCTGATGGGCGTGAAGAAATCCCGTTTGATGAAGCGTGTGCAGCAGCGGATTCTGTACCGCAGCCGGAACTTGAAACACCGCCAAGAAGAACCCGCAAGGAAAGAAAGTCTGCTGAACAGTCTGAACCTGTTCAGGACGGTACAACAAACACTGATTCTGAATCTGTCACACTGGATGCCGACACATACTTCTATGTTCCGGCTGATGATAACTATGTGATGAAGCACAAGGGTGACACGGTTGACCTGATTGTTGACGGTGTTGAGGTTATGAAGGTCATCAGCAAGGAAGAATTTGGTGAAGGTGTGAAGCGTTTAGCACAGGCAGACAACCCTAAGCCGGAAAACCCTATTGACGGGGCAATGAACCCGCCGGAGAAGGGCAGACGCACAAGAAGAAGTGCAGCACAGGCACAGCCTGATAATGCAGATACAACAGCGGATGAAACCCCGGCAGTAGATGAACAGCCGACCAGCAGAACCCGCAGAGTAAGAAAAACACGTTAAGAAAGTGAGGTAAAAGAACATGAACAATCCTTTTGGTTTACCTGATGAACTGTTTGGTGCAATTCTTGCATCAGCAATCACAGAAGGAATGAACACGGCAAGTAGCCGCCCAATGAAGAAGCTAGACACGGTAGCACCTAAACAGGACACATCGCCGGAAGATGGTGCAAAGGCTGCAAAGGAAATCTATGATTCCTATGTAAAAGCCGGATTCAATGAGGTTCAGGCGTTTGAGTTGTTAAAGTTAGTATTAAGCAAATAAGAAAGGTTAAAAGGTGAAAAATTATGGCAGTAGATTTTAGTGTATTTGATGAAAAAATTGATTTAGATGAATTGCAGAAAGAGGTGCAGGAAGCACCTGATAATGAATTTGCTGATGTGCCGGATGGTACATATATCGTTGGTATTGAGAAGATGGAGATTAAGTTGACCAAGGCACAGGACAAGTTGATGTTTGCGGTTCAGGCAAAGATTAAGGAAGGTGAACAGGCAAACCGAATGATCTTCTTCAACCGTACCATTTCCGGCAATAGTTCCGCAAAGTGGACTGACGGACAGGCGATTAAATCTATATGCACTTGGGTGAACAAACTGATTGCAGAAGATGACACACCTGTTGAATTTGTGAACTATGCAGATTTTGCAGATCAGATTCTTGATGTGTTCCAGTCCATTCAGGGTGCGATTGAAGTTGAGGTTGATTATAAGGCAAATGCTTTCAACCCTATCACAATCAAGGAAGTTTTTGACTGCTAAAAAATTTTACTTGAAAAGTAGATAAATTGTCTACAAAATGAAATTATCAGGCGGTGGCGGGGTCACATCTTCCACCGCTATTTTCAGAAAGGGTGAATGTAGTGATATTTTATGACTTTGAGGTTTTCAAGGAAGATTGGCTTGCCGTTTTCATTGATGTGACGAATAAAAAAGAACACGTGATAATCAATAACTATGATGAATTAAAAGCCTTATATGAAGCGAATAGAAAAGATATATGGGTAGGATTTAATAACCGTCATTACGATCAGTACATCATGAAAGGTATTCTGCTTGGTATGAATCCTAAAAAAATCAATGATTGGATTATCGTTGATAATAAAGAAGGTTGGCAATATTCAAGAGCGTTCAATAAATTACCCATGATCAATTATGATGTAATGCCAAGCAATGATGAAACCATGAAAACAGTCGGATTGAAAACAATGGAAGGTTTTCTTGGTTCAAACATCAAGGAAACTGATGTTGATTTTAGAATAAACAGGAAATTGACCAAGGAAGAAATTGAAATGACGGTTTTTTACTGCCGGCATGATGTGGAAGAAACCATTAAAGTATTCCTTGAAAAGATAGATGAATTTAATGCAATGCACGGTATCATTCAAGCCTTCCCGGATATTGTGAACCTGTCTGATATAGGGGACAGTGAAGCAAGAATCACTGCAAAAGTGCTTGGTTGTTCCCGCAGATCATTTGAAGATGAATTTGATTTTTACTTTTTGCCGTGCTTGCAACTGAAAAAATATAAATATGTTCAAGACTGGTTTGAACAGAAAAGACAGGACGCCTTGTCAATGGACTTGGCACACATGGATAAATATTTAAAACGTACATGGTACAAGGAACAGGGTCTTGAAACCACGGTTGCGGGTATTCCTCATTCATTCGGTTTTGGTGGCGTTCATGGGGCAACAGCCACACCAATTCATAAGACCGGGCAACTGCTGCACGTTGATGTAAATAATTATTACCCTTCGATGTTGATTGCTTGGGGACTGGTTACAAGGGCAGCAACCAATAACAACTTCAAACTGGTATATGACACACGAAAAGCCATGAAAAAGAAACAGGTTGCAGCAGCTAAAGCCGGAAGAAAGGTGGAAGCAAAGCAATGGAAAAAGGCACAGTTGCCATATAAGAAGATGCTGAATGCACTTTCAGGGGCAATGAAAGATGAAACCAATGCTGCATATGATCCACGTAATAACAACTGTATGTGTATTAACGGTCAGTTAATGTTGCTTGACTTAATCGAGCATTTGGAAGTAGTGCCGGGACTTGAACTAATTCAGTCAAATACCGATGGGCTGATCATTTGGATTCCTGACACTGATGAAGCCTTTGAAATGGTTGATGATATTTGTTGGGAGTGGGAACAGCGTTGTTCTACTGAACAATGTTCAATCTTGCTTGAACTTGACAATATATCAGAAATCTATCAGAAGGACGTAAACAATTATCTTTGGATTGGTACTGATGGTGGTGTTGAAAGAATTGGTGCATATGTCAAAGAACTTTCAGCTATTGACTATGATTTACCGATACTGAATAAAGCACTGGTTGACTACATGGTCAAGAAAACCCCGGTTGAACAGACCATCAATCAGTGTGATGACCTGATTATGTTTCAGAAGATTGTCAAGTTGTCAGATAAGTATGATTGGGTAGAACATGAGCATTGCACCCCGCTTGTCAGTCATATAGGCAAAAGAACAATCAAGACGGTATATGAATACCCTGACAAGGACAAATACACATATAAGTCATACAGGGTGTTTGCATCTAACGATCAGAAGGACGGAAGATTGCTGAAACGTAAACAGGTGAAAGCAAAGGGTGAAAAATTTGGTAATACACCTGACCACTGTTTCATTTTGAATGATTCAGTTGTTGGGGTAAAAACACCGCCTGAACTTGATAGGCAGTGGTACATAGATTTAGCAAAGAAACGCTTGAAACGATTTGGTGTTGTAGCGTAACACCGGGAAGGAAGGTTTTTCATGGATTTAGAAATCAGATATGAAAATGGTTCAATGACTGTTCATCTTGAAGAATTTTTGAATATCCGCAGCATCACCAAGGTCAGGAAACTGCTGAAACTTATCAGAAGCAGTTTCACCCCGGAATGTGAACAGCAGATTAAAGAATTTGTTCAGAAACAGGTTGAACAATTTGAACAGGTTCAGAAGGAACACAGCATTTACATTGAAGGGTATGCACAAAAGATTAGATATGCAGAACAGCAGATCAGAGAAACACAGCATATTATTTCACAGATTCAGGCTGATGTTGCCAAGCTGCAATTCATCCGGGATTCACACAGGAAGAACACAAAGGTTTGGAAGAACCGCAATGCTGATGTAAAAAAGTACAGGGAATGCCTGAAAGAACCAAGGGCAACCTTGAAAGAACAGAATGAAGAACTTAGGAATTTGAAAACCCTGTTATGGCAAAGGCAAAAGGCTTTTGACTGTAATATCAGGAACAAAGGATTTTATAAAAAGGTGTTAGAAAACATCACATAAGGTAGGTGATTTTTATGAGAAATGAAACAGATGCAAAGATTAGTGCATATCTAAGGTTAGCTGAATTGTGCGGTACTGGTGATGAAAGTAAGAAAAAATACTACATGGAAAAAGTAGAATCTTTGTTATCACAGCATGAAGAATCACTAGAAGATGTATTTTTGCATTATATTGATGATTTCTCACTTGATTTGATAAGAATGTTTACTACATCAGATTTTATTGCCATGTTTGAAAAAGATAAAAACATATCTTTAAGTGACAGTGATTACAAAAAAGTAAAATACATCATTTGCAGAATTGTAGGTGATGACCATGAATGAACTTTACAGAGGATATGTAAAACTGAAAGGAAAAGCGTCGGTTGAAAAGTTCAAAGGTGTACCAAGTAAGCAATTAAGAACTTTAGAAGAAGCACAAAAATGTGATGAATATGGTGGAGTTTTAGCAAAAAATACTATGTTTATTGACATTGACGATTCTAAACAGGCTGAAATCTTGATGAACATAGTTGAAGAATATCAACTTGACTGCAAGGTAATATGCACCACAAGAGGAAAGCATTTTATATTCAAAAATTCAAAAGTAACAAGAGGCTATACCCACGTTTCACTGGCTATTGGATTGACAGCAGACATAAAAACAGGGTTCAAAGATTCATACGAAAAATTAAAGGCAGATGGCGAAGAACGCTTTTGTGAATGGGACATTGAAGAAGGCGGGCAGTATCAGGAAGTACCCAAGTGGTTGTTCCCGGTCAAGGCAACCGCTGATTTCTTAGATATGGATGCCGGGGACGGAAGGAATCAGGCACTTTTCAATTACATCCTGACTCTGACTGCAAATGATTTCACGGTTGAAGAAACCCGTGAGTGCATCCGCATCTTGAACAAGTTTGTTCTGAAACAACCGCTTGGTGATGATGAACTGGAAGTGATCTTGCGTGATGAAGCATTTCAGAAGCCTGTTTTTTTCCTTGGCAGCACATTCCTGTTTGATAAGTTTGCCACATTTATGAAGAATACTGCACACGTTATCAAAATCAACGGGCAGTTGCATATATACAAAGACGGTGTGTATTCCAATGGGTACAAAGAAATTGAATCAAACATGATTCAGCATATCCCAAACCTGAAAAAGATGCAACGCCGGGAAGTGCTTGATTATATGGAATTGATTGTTGATGAAAAGGTACAGTCAGATGCAAACCTGATTGCTTTCAATAACGGCATATATGACATTGTGACCGGGGAATTGAAACCATTCAGCACTGATATTGTTATTACAAATAAAATCCCGTGGAACTATGACCCGGATGCTTACAGTGAACTTGCAGACAACACCCTGAACAAATTAGCGTGTGGTGATGCTGCAATCAGGGCATTATTGGAAGAATGTATTGGTTACTGCTTTTACAGGCGTAATGAGTTAGGCAAGGCGTTCATCCTGACTGGTGACAAGTCCAACGGAAAAAGTACATTTTTGGATTGTGTCAAAGCAATCCTTGGTGATCGGAACATATCAGCACTTGACCTGAAAGAACTGGGGGATAGATTCAACACTTCAATGATGTTCGGCAAATTGGCAAACATTGGTGATGATATTGGTGATGATTTCCTTCAAGGGTCACAGGTCAGTGTATTTAAGAAGATCGTCACAGGTAATCGCATCAAGGCAGAACGCAAGGGACAAGACCCTTTTGAGTTCAACCCGTTCATCAAGTTACTGTTTTCTGCAAATGACATACCAAGGATGAAGGACAAGACCGGGGCGGTGCTTAGGCGTTTGGTCATTATCCCGTTCAATGCTTCATTCAGCAAGGATGACCCTGATTATGACCCATTTATCAAGTACAAACTGATTCAACAGGACAGTGTTGAATATTTAATCAGGCTTGGTGTGGAAGGACTAAAAAGGGTAGTCATCAATAATGGATTCAGTAAGTCAGATAAGGTTCAGAATCAGTTAGATGAATATGAACAAGAAAACAACCCCATCCTTGCATTTATCAATGACACCGGGGTTGACATGATCGAAAATGAACCAACCGCTGATGTATATAAGCGGTATCAGGTATTTTGTGCAGACAACGCAATGCAGCCAATGTCAAACATTGTATTCAGTAAGCAGATAAATAAAAGGCTTGGGTTCAGAGTAATTCAGAAAAAAGTAAACAATAAAAATTGTAAGATATTTGTTTCATAGTAGAAAGGAGCAAACAAGCATGAAAGTCAAAGAATTAATCGAAGAATTAAGCAGATACAATCCTAATGCAGAGGTTGAATGTACATATAGCAATGATACGTTTAACATTAATGAAATTGTGGATAAAACGTTTGCAACATTTTATCCTACGGTACTTATAGGGATTCAAAATCAAAATCCGAAAGGAAACTAGAAAACATGATTAAAGGCAGAAAAGTCTATGACCCACTGACAGATACTTGGAGTACTGGATATTGGATTGTGGACGACAAAGGAAATTATTACCCGATGTGGTAGAAAGGGGCAGAAATGAATATCGATGATTTTATAAAACGTGCGAAAGAAAAAGCAGAAGAATATAAATATCGTGCGAGCTTTTTTGAGAGCAGTAATCCCATGAATACAGCTTGCATTAAAGTCGCAAAAGACCATGAACAGTTAGCTGAATGGCTTGAAAAATCCAAGGAATATCAGCAGCTAGAGAAACAGGGAAAGCTAATCAAGATACCGCTTGAAGCGTACTGCATTGTGGATTTTGAAGTACGAAAAGGCTTTGTATTAGAGGAAACATATCATATGAGTAGAAAACCTTTGCTAGTTGTTCGATATGATGATAACACTCTCAAAAGCCATAGTGGATACTTAGGAATTTCGGTATTCCTTACAAGAGAAGAAGCTGAAGCAAAACTGAAAGAATTGAGAGGTGAAGATAATGCTGATACCTAAAACAAAAGCTAAAGAATTTGAGCGATTTGGCTTTAAAAAATGTAAGGGTGAATATGGTAAGAACGGTTGTTATTATCTTTGCGTTTCAAGGGGGTGCAAAATGCTTTTTGTGAGCAGTGCGATTTTCGATGTTAATGATTGGATAAATAATGACCCGAGAATACATAAAGACGCAAATTGCCGATACAGAGACCGCAGAACATATCTTGATATTATATATGAACTTATTAAGGCAGATATGCTTAAAAGTGCTTTATGAAAGTTGGGTATAGGGGAAATAGTATTTCTCACAAGAGAGGTGAGGCATGAGGAACAAAAGTATCAATATAAATAGCCCCAATAAGCAGTGTGGCAACTGTAGATACAGAGTTGAGCTTGGAACTAACAGCCAGGGACAGCAGGTTTTGAATTAGTCGAACGTATTCAGGTAAAGGACATTAAGACAGGAAAGGTTTATAGATGAAAGAGAATGTTCGGATGATAGAAAATGTATGTGTTACCTGTCAGTATTATGAAAGTTGCAACCGCCCTGAACGGTTTATGAAGTGCATGGGATATAAAAGAGAATTACAGACTGGTGACACAATTCAGTGTGATAATATTGCAACTGATTTCTTGCATGAGAAAGACGATGTTCAAGACTTATGATTGGCGCAGAACTTTATGAACTTACACACCAATACATATCACAGTTGTTGTATGGGGTGTATACTGCCGGGGTTGCCGTGATTGCTGTTCCTAAGTTTGCAGCGGGTCAGCAGTTTGGTCAGATGGTTGTTGCTGATGTAATTTATACAAAGGTGAATGATACACCGTATAACTTTATGCAGTAGTTGCAGTTGGTAACGGTTGGTAACGGTTCACGGTAGCGGTTGAAAGTCTTTATTTATGCGGTTTGTAACTGTAGTAACGGTTAAATATAATTTTCTTATTATTTTTATTATTAGTATTTTTTATGTATCTATAAAAAGTAAAAATATACAGTATAGAAAAGCAACAGTTACCCGTTACCAACAGTTACCGTCAGTATTTACAAGGTTTTCAAGGCATTTTTTGCCAATTTTCAACCGTTACCCAACAGATACCAAGGAAAGGACAGGTGAAAGAATGAAAACATTATCCGCAAGGGAATATTTAGGACAGTTACAGGAACTTGATACTAATATCAATCAGGACTTAGAACGCCTTGATGATATGAAAACCAATGCTTGCAGCACGGGCGGTATTGATTATTCTGCTGAAAGAGTGCAGACAAGTCCGTCAGGTGACAGTTTATGCAAGGCAGTCACAAACTATGTTGATTTCAATGAACAGATAAACAGGGAAATTGACAAATTTTCAGATGCCAAGGAACAGATCATCAAGCAGATTAGAGGTCTGCACAATGCAAGGTATTCACAGGTATTATTCAAAGTATATGTTCAGTTTAAGAGTTTGAAAGTTGCATCAGGTGAAATGGGTATGTCATACCAGTATGTCAGAAATCTGCACAGAGCGGCACTTGCAAGGTTTGAAGAAACCTATGATAATCTGCATTACTTAACTTGATGTGTATTTACTGTTACTTAAAGTGACAAAAAAGGCGTTTTATGATAGATTTTGTTGTTTCAAGTATATTGTGTATTCTTGATTCTAATGATACAGTGTATCTTGACAAGATAGGAATTGTGAAGAAGCGGTTGTTTTTTCACAATTCTTTTTTGTTTATGCCGATATTTGCACCCTGAAATGTAATGTTTCAGGGATTTTTTATTGCAAAAATACATGAAAGGGGTGTTGTTTGATGGCAAAAACGGCAAAATTAACTGAAAAACAGCAGCGTTTTGTTGAAGAATACCTGATTGACCTGAACGCAACACAAGCAGCCATTCGTGCGGGTTATTCGGCAAAAACAGCAGATCAGCAAGGTTCAAGGATGTTGGCAAATGTCAAGGTTCAACAGGCAATTAGTGTTGCAATGGCAGAACGCAGCAAAAGAACAGGAATCAATCAGGACAGGGTTGTTTTAGAACTTGCCCGCATTGCTTTTGTGAAGATGACAGACCTTGTTGATAGTCACGGAAGAATAAAAGACGGTGCATCAGAAGATGACATTGCTTGTATTGAATCCGTGAAATATAAACAGTCTGAATCAGAAACCGGGTCAAGTGTTGAAAGGGAAGTGAAGATTTCACCAAAGCTGAAAGCACTTGAATTACTTGGTAAGCATTTGGGTATGTGGAATGACAAGATTGATGTGAATATCACACAGCCTATTGTTATCACTGGTGAAGATGCCCTTGAAGATTAGGCGGTGATCGTCTATGGTCAAGAACAGAATATCTTCACAATATGTTTTTGGGTATCAGAAATTTATCCTGTACCCGGAAGATTACAAGACTACAAAGTCCGGCAAGAAGAAAGTGCTGCTGCCTGAACTGGTTGGTAAGGGTTACGGTACTTTTTGGCGTTGGAAAGGTAGATATAGGGTATGTAAGGGTAGCCGTGCATCCAAGAAATCAAAAACAACTGCCCTTTGGTACATCACCAATATGATGAAGTACCCACAGGCAAATACCCTTGTGGTCAGAAAGACTTTCAGAACCCTGAAAGATTCCTGTTTCACAGAATTGAAGTGGGCGATTCACCGCCTTGGCGTTGATGCCTTTTGGGAAATCAAAGAATCACCACTTGAAATGACCTATAAACCGACAGGTCAAAAGATTTATTTCAGGGGACTGGATGACCCCCTGAAAGTAACATCAATAACCGTTGATATTGGTTGCTTGTGTTGGATGTGGATTGAAGAAGCGTATGAAATCAGTTCAGAAGATGATTTCAATATGCTTGATGAATCAATCCGTGGTGCTGTTCCTGACGGTTCAGGACTGTTCAAGCAAATAACCCTTACACTGAACCCGTGGAATGAACACCACTGGATAAAGAAGCGGTTTTTTGATAACACAGATGATGAAACCCTTGCAATGACCACCAATTACAAGTGCAATGAATGGTTGGATAAGGCAGACTTGAAAGTCTTTGAAACCATGAAGAAGCAGAACCCAAGGCGTTACAAAGTGGCGGGGCTTGGTGATTGGGGTATTGTAGACGGTCTTGTCTATGAAAATTGGGAAGAAAAGGCGTTCAGTGTTGATGAAGTCAAGAAGATTGCCGGGGTCAAGTCTGTATTCGGTCTTGACTTTGGTTATACAAATGACCCGTCAGCACTGTTTTGTGGTCTGATAGATCAGTCAAGTAAGACTATTTGGGTCTTTGATGAAATGTATCAGCCGGGTATGAGTAATGAAGCCATTGCCGAACAGGTTCAGCGGATGGGATATGTGAAAGAGAAAATCACAGCCGATTCAGCAGAACCAAAGAGCATTGACCGCTTGCGTGAACTGGGTCTGAAAGGAATCAGGAAAGCAAGGAAGGGCAAGGACAGCATCAACAACGGCATTGACTTCATACAGGATTATCACATTATCATTCATCCCCGTTGCGTGAATTTCATCACAGAGATCAGCAACTATCAGTGGGATAAGGATGCTAAGACGGGCAAGAAACTGAACCGCCCTATTGATGACTTCAATCACCTGATGGATGCAATGCGTTATGCGATTGAACAGATGGCAAAGGGTGATGCCTTTAGTTTTGATTAAGCAATTACCGGGTAGAATACACGGTGTCAGCAGCCATTTCTTTTTGGACGGTAGGAAAAGGCTGTCAAATGCTTACTCCGGGGCGGTTGCAATCGGTGACCGCCTATGACACCTGTATAACTACTTTTTGAGATATTAGAAACAAATTAGTAACACATACCCTTGGAAACATAGTGTTTTCAGGGGTTTTGATTTTATTATGCAATGAAAGGGGTGAATTGAACCGTGTTCAGTTCCTTTGTGGATGCAATTACATTAAAACTTAGCAACTTTATATTGCAAGGGGCAAAGGCACACATGACCGACTTGGAATTTCTTGAAAAGGAAATTGCAGCATGGAAGTGTTCACCCCGTAGAATGATGCAGATAAAAGGATTTTTGTATTATGACGGTGACCATGATGTAATTCACCGCAAGCGTACAATGATCGGTGAAGGTGGGGAACTTGAAGTTGTTGAGAACCTACCAAACAACAGAATTGTTGATAACCAGTATGCAAAGATGGTCAATCAGAAAGCCAATTATCTGTTCGGTAAGCCGTTCACACTAAGCGGTGAAAACACTGCATACATTGAACTGCTGAAAAAGATATTTGACAAGAAGTTCATGCGAACATTGAAAAGTGCGGGCAAGGCTGCATATAATGGCGGTATTGCTTGGTTATACCCATACTACAATGAACGAGGTGAATTTGCTTTCAGGTTTTTCCCCGCTTATGAGATTTTGCCATTTTGGAAAGATTCTGAACACACTGAACTTGATTTCTTCATCAGGCATTATGTGACGGTTGCCTATGACGGCAATCAAAGGAAGTTCATTGAAAAGGTTGAATTGTATGATCTGAATGGGGTTCACCTGTTTATTCTTGATGGTGGGAAACTGATTCCTGACATTGTGAACAATGAAACCGCAGACTTTCCGCACGTTACAATGACGGATGCAACCGGGAAGGTGACGGGGTTCAACTGGCAGCGTGTTCCCCTGATTCCATTGAAAGCCAATGAACAGGAAACACCGCTGATTAAGAAGGTCAAGTCATTACAGGATGGTATCAATGTGATGCTGTCTGACTTTGAAAATAATATGCAAGAAGATGCCCGGAACACCATTTTGGTATTGAAGAACTATGACGGTACTAATTTGGGTGAGTTCAGAAAGAACCTTGCAACCTATGGTGCAGTAAAAGTCAGATATGACGGTGACACCAAGGGCGGGGTTGAAACCCTTGAAATCACAGTCAATGCAGACAATTACAAGACCATTGTGGAAATCTTCAAGAAAGCCTTGATTGAGAACGCAATGGGTTATGATGCCAAGGATGACAGACTTTCCGGCAATCCTAATCAGATGAACATTCAGTCAATGTATTCTGACATTGATACAGATGCCAATGATACGGAATCAGAAGCACAGGCAACAATGGATGATGTGCTTTGGTTCATTAACTGTCATCTTGCCAATACAGGACAGGGGAACTTTGAAGGTGAAGAAGTAGACATCATATTCAATCGTGATATGCTGATGAATGAATCAGATATTATTGATAACTGTCAGAAGTCACAGGGAATCATTTCTGATGAAACTATCATCAGTATGCACCCTTGGGTGGATGACCCGCAACTTGAAATGGAACGCCTGAAAAAGCAGAAGGAAGAAGCACAGAAAGAAATGCTTGCACAGTATGACCCGTTTAGCACACAGAATCAGAACGGTGACGGTGCAGATGATGACCCTGACAACAAAGGTGACCCGTCACAGGGGAGTCAGGGCGGTGAAGTAGATGAATAACGGTGAATACTGGCAGAAGCGTTTTGAACTGCTTGAACAGTCACAACATAACATAGGTGTTCAGTGTTATGCAGATATTGAAAAACAGTACCGACAGGCACAGAAGCAACTTGAAGGTCAGATTGCTGCATGGTATCAGCGTTTTGCATCCAACAACGGGGCAACCCTTGCAGAAGCAAAGCGGATGTTGAACGCAAAGGAACTTGCTGAACTGAAATGGGATGTGAATCAGTACATTCAGTACGGTCAGGAAAATGCAATCAATGGCACTTGGGTCAAGCAACTTGAAAATGCATCTGCAAGATTCCATATCAGCAGACTGGAAGCCTTGAAGTTACAGACCCAACAGAGCATTGAAGTCATGTTTGGAAACCAACTTGACAGCATTGACAGCACAATGCGGAATGTTTACAAGTCCGGCTATTATCACACAGCCTATGAAATTCAGAAGGGTGTGGGCGTTGGTTGGGACTTTTCCGCACTGGATGACAAGCAGATCAGCAAGGTCATCAATAAGCCTTGGGCGGTTGATGGTAAGAATTTCAGTGAAAGGATATGGGGTAACCGTCAGAAGTTGGTCAATGAACTGAACAATACCCTGACACAGAACATCATCTTGGGAAAAGACCCACAGAAAGCTATTGATGAAATTGCCCGGAAGATGAACACTTCCAAGACCAACGCAGGGCGGTTGGTAATGACAGAAGAAGCCTTTTTCAGTTCCGCAGCACAAAAGGACTGCTTCACTGAACTGGATGTTGAACAATTTGAGATTGTGGCAACACTGGATTCCCACACTTCGGATATATGCCGGGGTATGGATGGCAAGCATTTCCCTATGTCTGAATGGAAGGTTGGTGTGACTGCACCGCCGTTTCATGTTCATTGCCGTTCAACCACAGTACCATATTTTGATGATGAATTTGATGCTGTCGGTGAACGTGCTGCACGGGATGAAGAAACAGGCAAGACCTACTTTGTACCGGGCAACATGACCTATAAGGAATGGGAAAAGTCATTTGTCAATGGCGAGGATAAGTCAGGCTTGCAAGCAGTCAAAAAAGATGATACAGTTGAATTGAAAAAGAAGATTGCTAATGCAGATGTTGAAATCGCAGACTTGAAAAAGCAGTTTAGTGACACAACTGACGGCTATTCCTATGATGATTGGTTCAAAGACTTCAATTCAATAGAAGATGGTTATGGTGATGTAACAGAAGCGGATGAACCGAATGTGAATATACTGAAAAATATTCAGCAAAAGATTCAAGACTTAATTCAGAAAAAGAATCAGTGGAAATCACAACTTCCTGTTCTTGGTGGTCAAGGTACACCAATGAATATTACTGATGCGTTGAAAGGTGCTAATCCTAATTATGCAAGCGGTACACAATATGGTGTAAATTGTCAAAGGTGTGTTCAGACTTATGAATTAAGAAGAAGGGGTTATGATGTTGAAGCATTACCAAAACCAAAGAAAAACAACACAATTATTTGGGGAAATGAATGTTTTGTTGATTCATCAGGAAATACACCAAGTTTCACATTCAATCAAAGTGAAAAGGCTATCAGAAATACATTAGCAAATGCCCCCGACGGTTCAAGGTATATCATATATGCTGCTTGGAAAAATAGATCAGCACACGTTTTTATTGCAGAAAAAGAAAATGGTATTATCCGATATATTGACCCACAGCCAAACAGGGATGATGTAGAATATTATTTTTCACTGGCAAAGGAAAACAAGTTTGGTATTTTAAGGGTTGATGATAAGGATATAACAACAGATGTTTCAAAACTAAGTGCAACAGTGAGGTGGTGATTATTATGGACGAAAAAAATATCATAACTGAATATTTTGAAAATGATGATTTACCCGCAACTATTACAATGATTGAACCGTTGTCTGAACTTGGTGAACATTATTACAAAGTAAAAGGAAAAGATGAAGATGGTGAATTTGAAACAAGTGTATTTGTGATTGATTCATCAGTTCAAATATTACCTGAATAAATACAACAGATATTAAGAATGAAAGCACGGCTATTTGACCGTGCTTTTTTCATACCTTAACAAGTTATCAATAGACCTGTAATAATTGCTATATGGCGGTTATATGAGGTCAGAAAGGGGGGATAAAAGGCACATGAAAACGTACACAATGAGAAAGGCATGGTGATCCTGATTATCTCCCGGCTACTGGGTCAAGTAGCATATAGAAAAGGCATCCGGCAGCGGGTGTCTTTTTTCTTGCGGGTTGTCAAGCGTAAACCGAACAAAACCAATCAATCATGTGGGAGTAACCCCGTATAAAAACGTATTTGAAAGGATGGTATAGAAATGACAAGAAAACAGTTAGAGGATTTAGGACTTACCAAGGAACAGGTTGATTCAGTAATGAAAATCAATGGTGATGACATTGAGAACGCAAAGGGTACTGCTGCAACAGAGATTAAGAACTTGCAGACAGAGGTTGAAGGACTGAAAACACAGGTCGGTGACCGTGACAAGCAGTTAGAAACCCTGAAAGCATCTGCCGGGGACAATGCTGATCTGAAAAAGCAGATTGAGGACTTACAGACTGAAAACGCTACAGCTAAGGCAAGCCATGAATCTGAACTGAACCAGTTGAAAATTGATTTTGCGGTTGAAAAGGCACTTACTGGTGCAAAGGCAAAGAACATCAAAGCGGTCAAAGCTTTACTTGAACTTGGAGAAGCCAAACTTGACAAGGACGGAAATGTCAAGGGACTGGATGAACAGATCGAGAAGTTAAGAAGCGGTGATGATACCAAATTCCTGTTTGAAGCACAGAAGCAGCAGAAACAGCAGCAGAATTTCAAAGGTTTTCAGCCGGGGGCATCAGGGGAAAAGAAACCGGGTGAGGGTGAAACGGTCGATTTCTCAAAAATGAGTTATGACGAACTTACCGCTTACATGGAAGCAAACCCGGATGCACAGATTTAATTTGATGAAAGGAAGGTAATTGAAACATGGCAAAATTTGATGCTAAAAGTTTTAATGAAAAGGCGTTCGGTAAGTACATGAGTGCTATTCCGAATGTGAAACTGAACAAGTTGCGTGAATCCCGTGCAATCGTTGGTGATGCAAGATTACGTGACACTTTTGTGAATAACTCACAGACTGGCACTGTTTACGCAGTGTTACCGTTCTTTGGTCTGCTTTCCGGCACACCGCAGAACTATGACGGTGTTGACAATGTTACACCGGGCAAGACTGACACCTATGAACAGGGTGTTTTTACCTATGGTAGAATGAACGGTTGGACAGAAGCAGATTTCAGTTATGATGTAACTGGTGGTACTGACTTCATGGCAAACGTAAGAAATCAGATCAATGACTACTGGAACGGTGTGGATCAGGATGTTATCCTTGCAATCTTAGAAGGTGTCTTTGGAATGAAGGACACTGGCACGGGTGACATTAAGAAAGCCAATGCAACGTTTGTTGAAGCACACACCTATGATATTGCACAGGCGGGTGCTGAACATACTGATGATACTATGAAGATGGATGCAACAACCCTGAACAGTGCAATTCAGAAGGCTTGCGGTGATAACAAGCAGAAGTTCAAGTTGGTTTACTGTCACAGTGCAGTTGCTACCAACCTTGAAAACCTGAAACTGCTTGCATACTTAAAGTACACAGATGCACAGGGCATTGAGCGTGATCTTGAAATGGGTACTTGGAACGGCAGACTGGTCATCATTGATGATTCTTTACCTACTAAGGTTGTTGAATCCGTTGCAGAGGACACAGGCAAGGGAATCAAGGCACAGGATGCGTACACAGAGTACACAACCTATATCCTTGGTGAAGGTGCTATTGGTTTTGAGGATGTAGGTGCAAAAGTGCCTTATGAAATGGTTCGTGATGCTAAGACAAGGGGCGGTGAAGATACACTGATTTCCCGTAAACGTCACGCTGTTTCTGTTGCGGGTGTTTCTTATACCAAGGCATCACAGGCAACAAATTCCCCTACAAATGCGGAATTAAAGACTGGTAAGAACTGGTCACTGGTTGCATCTGATACCAAGGCTATTGAGCATAAGGCAGTACCTATTGCCCGTATCATTTCCCGTGGATAATTTCTGATCTGAAAGGGTGGTTGCAATGTTTGATACTGATACAGTAAAAGAACGGTTGAAATCATTCGGTTATGAGGTCAAGGCAGATGATGAATTTGCCTTGACCTTTTGCGTTGAGAAAGTCCGCAATACAATCAAGAATGAAATCAACTGGAATGATGTGCCGGAAGGACTGGAACACATTGCCGTTGATATGGCGGTGGGTGAATTTCTTCTTTTCAAGAAAACCTTTGCACCTGATGACCTTACCGGGTTTGATTTAGAATATGCTGTCAAGCAGATTCAAGCAGGGGACACCAACACGGTTTTTGCAACTGGTGAAGGTTCAATGACCCCTGAACAAAGACTGACTTCTTTCATCAATTACCTTTTATCCTATGGAAAGGCTGAATTTAATTCATTCAGGCGTATCAGATGGTAAAGCAGATTCAGGCAGCACAAAAGGCCGCAAGGAAAGCCATTGAAGCAACCTATTTTGGTACTTTGACGGTGACAGAACTGCAAAAGGTAAAAAATGAGAAGTCAAAACTTATGGAAGAATCAGAGGTTGTAGTCTTACAAGACCAACCGTGCAGATTATCTTTTGAAAAATTGCAAACAGCAATTCAGTCAGAATCAGCAGCAACAATCACGCAAAGCACAAAGTTGTTTGTTTCCCCGGATGTAACTATCAAAGCGGGGTCAAAACTGACAGTAACACAGGACAATGTGACCACGGACTACACACGCAGCGGTGTCCCTTCCACATATCCAACGCATCAGGAAATTACACTTGAACTGTTCAAGGAATACGCATAAATGGGTAGAATGGGAAGATTTGACTGCAAAGGTCTGAAAGACTTTCAGCAGCAGTTGGGAAAGTTGCAAAATCCTGATGACTTTGTGGAATCGTGTGCAAAGGAACTCGCTGCCCGGTTGCTTCGCATGGTGGTAAAAAGAACACCTGTCGGACAGTACCCGGCAAGTTCAGGAAAAAAGGGCGGTACATTAATGCGTGGTTGGACTGGTTCAAAGAGATCATCAGCAAAGGGATATGCTGACAGCCTGACAGTACATCATTTTGGTGACACCTATGTCATTGAAATTGTGAACCCGGTTGAATACGCATCCTATGTTGAGTACGGACACAGGACAGCCAATCATTCAGGGTGGGTCAAGGGTCAGTTTATGATGACCATATCTGAACAGGAATTACAGAAAATTGCCCCAAAGGTGCTTGAAAACAAAATTAAGAAATATTTAGGGGGACTTGGTAAATGATAAATTCAATAGTTGAAGCAATCAGTTGTTCCCTGAACAAAGAATTTGGGGATGATTATGAAATCCACAATGAAGAAATTAAGCAAGGTTTGAAAGAGCCTTGTTTTTTTATTGCTTGCTTGAACCCAAACAACAACCTTTTCCTTGGCAAACGGTATGAACGTACCAATCAGTTCTGCATCCAGTATTTCCCACAATCTGCAAAGAAGCAGCGGGAATGTGCGGATGTGGCTGAAAGAATGTATGACTGTTTGGAGTATGTCACAACAGACGGTGATACCAAGCCAATCAGGGGTTCAAAAATGAATCATCAGGTGGTTGACGGTGTTCTGAATTTTTTTGTCAATTATGACTTTTTCACGGTCAAGACGGAAGATCAGACACCAATGGAAACTATGACGGCAAGCACGGATGTAAAGGAAGGTGGTTGATTATGGCAGCAAGAAAGCCAACAGCGGAAACAGTTGCAAAGTCTGAACAGACTGAACCAAAGTTCAGCAAAGAACAGATTCTTGTATCTGCCCGTTTTGCAAACAGAAGGGACTTGGTGGATGCCCTTCTTGATGAAGATAAAAGTTACACCATAGAAACTGTTGACAATTTAGTTGAAAAATACATGAAAGGACAGGTGAAATAGTATGGCTTTAGGTGGTGGTACATTTACCGCACAGAACAAAGAATTGCCCGGTGCTTATATCAACTTTGTATCGGCTGCATCCGCATCCGCCGCACTGTCTGATAGAGGTATTGCAACAATGCCTCTTGAACTTGACTGGGGTGTTGAAGGGGAAGTTTTTGAAGTGACCAATGAAGATTTTCAGAAGAACAGTCTGAAACTTTTTGGTTATGCCTTTGACAGTCCTAAGATGCTTGGTCTTAATGATCTGTTCATGGGTGCAAAGACCTTATATGCGTACCGTCTGAACGGCGGTGGTGATAAGGCAGCGAACACATACGCAACTGCAAAGTATTGTGGTGTTCGTGGTAATGATTTGAAAATTGTGATTCAGAAAAATGCTGACAATGCAGAAAACTATGATGTTACAACCTACTTTGGTACGGTTAAGGTTGACACACAGACAGTTGCAAAGGCTGCTGACCTTGTGCCAAACGATTATGTTATATTCAAGGAAACTGAACTTGCTGTTACTGCCGGAACACCTTTGATTGGTGGTACAAACGGCACAGTTGACGGCACTGCACATCAGGCGTACTTGGATAAAATTGAATCATACACCTACAACACTATGGGTGTTGTGGTTACTGATGACATAACCAAGAAGTTATATGTGGCTTTCAATAAGCGTTTGCGTGATGAACTTGGTATCAAGTTCCAGTTGGTTATTTATAACCTGTCTGCTGATTACATGGGCGTTATCAGTGTGAAAAACAAAGTCCTTGATGAAGGTGCAAATGAAGCATCCCTTGTCTATTGGGTAACTGGTGCAGAAAGCGGTTGTGCAGTCAATAAGTCTTGTCAGAACAAGCAGTATGACGGTGGTTTTACTGTTGATGCTAATTACACACAGAATGAGTTGAAAACTGCAATCAAAGCCGGTGAATTTATTTTCCATAAGGTCAACGGCGTTGTCCGTGTGCTTGAAGATATTAACTCTATGGTGACCACTTCGGACACTTGTGGGGATGTATTCAAGGACAATCAGACAATCAGGGTCATTGACCAGTTGGGAAATGATGATGCCATTCTTTTTAATACCAAGTATCTGGGTGTGATTCCAAACAATGCATCCGGACGGACTGCGCTGTGGTCTGACCTTGTTAAGATTCGTCAGAACTTACAGGACATGGGCGCTATTGAGGGATTTACTGATTCTGATGTTACGGTTGCACAGGGAGATTCCAAAAAGGCGGTTGTGATTACATCAGCAATCACCGTTGTTAACGCTATGGGTAAACTCTATGAAACGGTTACAGTTGCGTAAGGAAGGGGTGAAATACAATGTCAAATGTAACAATGAAAGCAAGGGACACTATTGCAGCAAAACTTGCTGAATGTTTTATCACAATCGGAAGTAGAAGATACAACTTCATGCAGATGATTGATATGGAAGCAAAAGTTGAGAAAACCAAGACTACTGTTCCCCGTCTTGGTGCAATCATGGCAGGTCATAAGTCATGTGGTATGGAAGGTACTTTTTCCGGTACTGCACATTACAACCAGTCAGTTCTTCGTCAGGCGTTACTTGACTATAAGAACACTGGTGAGGATGTGTATTTTGAAATGCAGATCACAAATGATGATCCAACCAGTGAGGCGGGTAGACAGACTATTATTTTTTATGATTGCAATACAGATGGTGGTATTTTAGCAAAGTTTGATGCTGACGGTGAATATCTTGATGAAGAAGTAGAAGGAACATTTGAGGACTTCTCAATGCCGGAATCATTTAACAATCTTACAGGTTTTCTTACAAACTAAGTAACAGAACCCTTTATGTGGCTTTTATATAGGGTCATATAAGGGGACTTTTTAGATTTATTGATAAACAGAAGGGAGAACAACAAAATGTCAAAATTTAGTGCATTTATGAAAGCGAATAAAAAGGTAAAGGAAAATGAAAAATTTGCGCCTACTGCTTCACTGCTTGGTTCGGACGGAACACCTGTCAGATGGGAGTTCAGACATATCAGTTCCAAGGAAAATGAAGAACTTCGTGATGCAAATACCATTGAAGTTCAGGTGACTGGCAAGCCAAACTTATTCAGACCGAAACTGATTACTTCAAAGTACCTTATGGCAATGATCGTGAAGTCAACGGTATTTCCTGACCTTTACGATAAAGAGTTACAGGACAGTTACGGTGTAATGACCCCGGAAGATTTGGTTTATGCAATGGTTGATGATGCCGGGGAAATGCAGGACTTCCAGTTATGGATGCAGAAGTTTCAGGGATTTACCAAGTCACTTGATGAAAAGGTTGATGAAGCAAAAAACTAATTGAAGAAGGGGATGGTGAAGCAAATTATGCTTACTATGCCCTTCTAAAACTTCACATTCTTCCATCAGTGTTCTTGGCTATGGACGAACAGGAAAAAGCCTTTGTGATTGCTTCAATCAAGTTGAAAGCAGAGCATGACAAGAAGGAAAAGAAAAAGGCAGAAGCAAGGGCAAAGAAAAAACACTAAGAAAGGACGGTGAAACAGGTGTCATCTATTCAGACAGGTATTGAACTTAATGACCAATTCAGCGGAGTGTTGAACAATATCATCAGTTCAGTGAACCTTGCCGTGTCTGCAATGTATGATATGCAGCAGTCAATGAACGCTGACATTGATACAAGCAGCATTGAAGGGGCAAGGGATGAAATCAATCAGGCAACTGCTGCCATTGAAGCAATGAATCAGGCAGCAAGCCGACAGACCGCACCTGATATTGCACCGCCTGTTGTGGATGGTGGAAATCAAGAACCGATTTCTGTACCTGTTGACCCGGTACTTCCTGACCCTTTGGTTGAAAATCCTGAACCAATCAGACCTGAAATTCAGCCGAATGGACCGCCTGACCCCATAGAAATTCCCGTTACATGGGATACTGACGGGGTGGATGTGTTCACAGGAACAGGTGTTGAACGATTTCAGCAAGAAGTTCAGAGTGCAAACAATATGCTGGAACAATTAAGCGACACACAGGATGCGATTGCAAAGCAAGCATATAATACAATGATATTTCCACCTAAAGCATTTCAGGACTTGAATAGTTTAGCAGTTCGGATTGATTCAATTCAGCAGCGGATTCAGCAGATTGAAAACAATAAGGTAAACATTGGAACGGATCAGGCAAATGCAGAACTGGAACAGTTGCGTATGCAGTTGAATCAGGCGATTCAGGAACAAAATTCACTGAATCAGGCAATGCAGAACATGGATGTTTCTGCTGCCAATGATGCCTATTTGCGTTTATCACAGACTGTTGGCAATACAGAAAGGTACATCCGTGACAATGTGGATGAACAGGGGCGTTTCAATCAGGAAATTTCAGCCGGAACACAACAGGCAAATGAATTGACCAATACCATCAAACGGGCAGTTGCAGCCTATGTCAGTATTCAGTCAGTCGGGAAAGCACTGAACATTTCAGATGAACTTGTTCAGACAACATCCCGTTTGAACATGATGAATGACGGGGTTCAGACAACCGCTGAACTTGTCAACATGGTATATGCAGCAGCACAGGATGCAAGGGGTTCATTCAGTCAGATGGCTGATGTTGTTGCCCGTTTTGGTAACAACGCAAAGGATGCGTTCAGCAGTTCAGAAGAAGTTGTCGCTTTTGCTGATCTGATTCAAAAACAGATGACGATTGCCGGGGCAAGCACCCAAGAAGCAGCAAATGCAGAATTGCAGTTATCACAGGCACTTGGTTCAGGTGTCCTTCGTGGTGATGAATTGAACAGTATCTTTGAACAAGCACCTAACCTGATTCAGAACATTGCGGACTATCTTGATGTTCCAATCGGTAAGATCAGAGAAATGGCAGCGGATGGGGAACTTTCCGCTGATGTGGTCAAGGCGGCAATCTTTTCTGCTGCTGATGACATTAACAGCAAATTCAATGAAATGCCTATGACTTGGGGGCAGATATGGCAGTCAATGCAGAACACCGCACTGATTGCATTTCAGCCTGTTCTTCAAAGACTGAACGATTTAGCCAATAGTGAAGCATTTCAGACTTTCATTCAGGGTGCTATTGAAGCAATGGCAACCCTTGCAAGTATTGTATTAAATATCTTTGACCTGATTGGAACAGTAGGCGGTTTCATTGCTGATAATTGGTCAGTGATTAGTCCAATCATTTACGGTGTCATTGGTGCGTTGGCAGTATATGCAGCGTATCTTGGTATTGTAAAGGCAATAGAGATTGCATCCGCTGCTGCAAGTATGATTCATTCATTGGCAATGTCGGCAAAGATTGCTGTTATGGCAGCAGTTACCGGGCAGACAATGGCAGCAACCGCTGCACAGATGGGTTACAACGGTGCTTTATATGCGTGTCCTGTTGTTTGGATTATTATGTTGCTGATCGCACTTATTGCAATAATTTTTGCCGTATGTAATGCGATAGCCAAGATGACAGGTATTGCCAATTCAGGATTCGGTGTTATTACAGGCGGTGTGAACGTGGTGATTCAGTTCTTCAAGAATTTGGGTCTTACCGTGGCAAATATTGCCTTGGGTATTGGTAACGCCGTTGCAGCACTTGCATCCAACATGATGACGGCATTTCACAATGCTATCTGCAACGTACAGTCATGGTTTTACAATCTGTTATCAACTGCCTGTTCAGTAATTGAAAGTATAGCAGCAGCCTTGAACAAGTTGCCGTTTGTAAGTTTTGATTATTCAGGTATCAGTTCAGCAGCAGATGACTATGCAGCCAAAGCAAGTGAAGCAGGCGGAAACAAAGAAGATTACCAGTCAATCAGTGATGCGTTCAATGAAGGTTTTACAACCTTTGATGCATTTCAGGACGGTTGGGCATCAGATGCGTTCAATGCGGGTGCAGCTTGGGGTGACGGTGTTGCTGACAAGGTTTCAAATTTCAGTTTATCGGATGTATTCGGTCAGACTGATATTCCTAATGTTGGTGATTACACATCAGGTTTCAATGATACAATCGCAAATTCAGGTGTGAGTGATTACACATCAGGGTTCAATGATGCAATAGCAAATTCAGGTGTGGGTGACAGCATTGGAAGTATTGACGATAACACAGGCAAGATTAAGGATTCTTTGGAAGTATCAGAAGAAGATTTGAAGTATTTGCGTGACATTGCAGAGCAAGAAGCAATTAACAGATTCACAACTGCTGAAATCAATGTTGATATGTCAGGTATGCAGAACACTGTGAACAGTGGTGATGACATTGATGGTTTTATGACCAAACTGACAGATTCAGTCAATGAAGCAGTAGACAATATGACGGAAGGGGTGCATGAGTAAATGGCAAGAAGCGGATATGATGTGTATTTTGATAGATGTCTTTTACCTGTTACCCCTGAAAAAATTAGCATCAAAATCAATGGTAACAACAAAACGGTCAATCTGATAAATGAAGGTGAAATCAACATCCTGAAAAAAGCCGGATTGACCGACATTGAGTTTGAAGCAGAAATCCCGCAAGTAAAACAGCCTTATGCGGTATATAAGGATGGATTCAAGGAAGCAGGGTATTTCTTTGATATTTTTGAAGAGTTGAAGACGGAAAAAAAGACATTCCAATTTATTGTATGCAGGAAGACCCCAGTGGGGAAGAAATTGCTGAATACGAATATGAAAGTATCTTTGGAAGATTATAAAATCTCAGAAGATGCTAAAAACGGGTTTGACTTCAAAGTCAAGTTTAATCTTAAACAATATAAAGATTATGGAGCAAAAACGGTAAATATTACGATTGTAGAATCTAAGCCCAAAGCAAGCGCAGAACCGCAACGGGAAATCAACAATTCACCTGCGCCGGCGGCAGAGCAGACTTATACAGTAGTAAAGGGTGATTGTTTATGGAACATTGCAAAACGTTTTTATGGTAATGGTGCAGAGTACAGCACAATTTACGATGCGAATAGGGATGTAATCGGCGGCAATCCAAATCTGATTTATCCGGGACAGGTTTTGACTATTCCGGCAGTATAGGAAAGGAGTGTTGTTCAATGTACATTGAACTACTGGTTGGAAATGAATCAGGAACAAAAGTATATCAACCTGTTGTTCAGGAAGGTATTGAATGGTCAACAGAAAGAAAAAACACCCCCGGAAAACTGGTTTTCAAAGTTCTGTATGATGATATTCTTAATTTTTCAGAAGGTAGTCCGGTCAGGATGAAAGTAGACGGTGACAATGTGTTCTTTGGTTTTGTGTTCAAGCAACAGAGAACTAAAGATAAAATAATTACTGTTACAGCCTACGATCAATTGAGGTACCTGAAAAACAAAGATACTAAGGTCTATGAAAACAAGACCGCTTCACAGTTTATCAAAATGGTTGGTGACGATTACCAGTTGAATCTTGGCGCACTGGATGATACAGGGTATATCATCGAATCACGCGTTGAAGAAAATACTTCACTTTTTGAAATGATTTCCAATGCCCTTGATTTAACGCTTACCAATACGGGTGAAATGTATGTCCTGTATGATGACTTTGGAAAACTTACCTTGAAAAGTCTGTATTCAATGTATGTTGGTGTGCCGGGGGCATACCTGATGATTGATGAAGAAACAGGTCAGAACTTTGATTACACTTCATCAATTGATGATAACACATACAATAAAATCAAGCTGACCTATGACAATGAGGATACAGGTTACAGAGAAGTTTACATTGCACAAGATTCTTCCAATATTAACAAGTGGGGTATCTTGCAGTATTTTGACACCTTGCAAAAGGGTGAAAACGGTCAGGCAAAGGCTGACGCACTTTTGAAACTTTACAATAAAAAGACCCGCAATTTGAAAGTTACAAATGCGATAGGTGACAACAGAGTGAGGGCAGGGTCAATGGTTGTCATCAATCTTGACCTTGGAGATGTAAAACTGAAAAACTGGATGCTTGTTGAAAAGTGCAAGCATACCTACAAGGAAGGTGAACATTGGATGGATTTGACACTTAGAGGGGGTGAATTTGTTGCCTGATGCAAATGAACTTGTAGATACCCTGAAAAGGGCAGCCGTTGAAGCGGTTAAAGCGGGGAAACCCGTAAATGTATATTTTGGTGAGGTCGTGAGTGCTTCACCGTTGAAAATCAATGTTGAACAGAAGATGATACTTGGTGAAAAACAGTTGATTCTTTCAAGAAATGTGACGGATTTCAGCACAATGGTAACAGTTGACTGGACTTCTGAAAGCAGTCTTTCCACCCACAACCACACTGTAAAAGGTGACAATGGCAGCGGTGGCAACATTGACTTGAACACGGGGTCAAAGAACCTTGCACATACTCACAAAATTACAGGAAAAAAGAAGATCATCATTCACAATGGCTTGGCGGTTGGTGATGAAGTTATCCTGATAAGACAGCAAGAAGGTCAACGCTTCATTGTTGTGGATAGGATAGGCAAATGATTCCTTCAACAGTTGGTTTTCTTGACCAAGATTTTGAAATTGAAACACAGCCAAGCCTAACTTATAAAATGGATTTAGACGGTGATTCAGTCAGGGGTCTTGTGGATGAACAGGATGCCATGAAGCAGATGATTTTCAGAACACTGCAAACAGAACGGTATCAGTACATCATATATCCGTGGTATTACGGCATTGAAACTCTTGACTTGTACGGTGAACCTGTCACTTGGGTTTGCCCTGAATTAGAACGCAGAATCAGTGAAGCGTTAGCCGTTGATGAAAGAATCACAGGTGTGACCGACTTTGAATTTGACCTGACGGTCAAAGGTGTGGTTCATGCCTATTTTACCGTAAAAACAATTTACGGTGATATTAAAGCAGAAAAAGGGGTGAAAATTTAGTATGTATGAAAATCAAACATATGAAGTCATTCTTGAAAGGATGATGAACCGGGTATCTGACAAACTTGACAAAAGACCGTCATCCCCTGTTTATGATCTGCACAGTTCAACCGCCATTGAATTTCAAAGTTTATATATTGAATTGGAATATCTGATAAAAAATTCATACGGTGATACTGCTGCAAGGGAATTTCTGATTTTGCTTGCAAAGGACAGAGGACTTTCACTTGAACCTGCAACGAAGGCAATCTTACAGGGAGAGTTCACACCGACAAATATTAATGTTATTGGAAAACGTTTCAATATCAATGAAATCAATTATGTTGTAATTGAACAGATTGAACCGGGAACATATAAGGTGCAGTGTGAAACAGAAGGTGTCGCTGGTAATCGGTATTTGGGTCAGATGATACCAATGGAATACATTGACGGTTTGCAGACGGCAAGCCTGACAAGTGTATTGATTCCGGGTGAAGATGAAGAAGATACAGAAGTTTTCAGACAGCGCTACTTTGACAGTTTCAATGAACAGTCCTTTGGTGGCAATCACGCTGATTATATGGCAAAGGTCAAAGGTATTGAAGGTGTTGGGTCATGTAAGGTCAAGCGTGTTTGGAATGATGACATTAGACCCGCTGATATGATACCAAGCGCAGCAGTACAGGCGTGGTTCAAGACCTTCATTGATACGGCGGGATTGAATCAGGAAGTAAAGAACTGGTTGACGGTTGTTTTCAACGCTGCACTGCTGAAAAAACTGACAGTTGGTGGTACGGTTCATGTGGTCATTACTGATTCAGATGATTATGGTGAATCAAGTTCAGCGCTTGTTCAGTATGTTCAGCAGACACTTGACCCGGAAGCAAATGCCGGGGAAGGTTATGGACTTGCACCAATCGGTCATGTGGTCAGTGTGGTAAGTGCATCACCTGTCAATATTGAGATTAATACCACAGTAACCTTTGAAGAAGGTCACAACTGGTCAAATACCAAGACAGCCATTGAAGAAGCAATTGATGCGTATTTCTTGGAATTAAGAAAAAACTGGTCAGAAAGTTCACAAACCATAGTCAGGGTATCGCAGATTGAAAACCGCATCCTTGGCGTTGATGGCGTAGTAGATGTGACCGGGACAAAGCTGAACGGCACGGCAAGCAATATGACATTGACAGAATTTTGTATACCAAAGTTAGGGGGTGTTTCTGCATGATAAGAGAAGTTGATCTTGTTTCATACTTACCAGCATTTATGCAAAATTACAAAGAACCCGTTGCAGCACTTGAAGCGGAAAACCCTGAATTTAGCCTGATGTGGTCAGCGACTGATAAGTGTTTAAAAAACAGATTTATTGAAACGGCTGATGATTATGGTCTAAGTCGATTTGAAAAAATGTTAGGAATAACAGCGGATTCAACTGAAAGTCTTGAAACAAGAAGAATGAGGGTAAGAAATCGTTGGTTTAATAAATTACCTTATACAATCAGAACTTTGACAGAAAAAGTAAAGCAAATTGTAGGCGATAGCTACAATTTTACAATTTCAGGAAATCTGAAAGACTATGAATTAAATTTGACGGTATATACGTTAAGTGATAGTCAAAACAAAGAATTGGAATACTTATTATCGGTTATTGTTCCTTTAAATATGATTATTAATATTGTGTATGAAAGCGCACTTATAGGAAATATATATTCCGGTGGAGTATTACAAGAATCAAATATTATAACAATAAGGCAGGTGTAAAAAATGGCATGGTCGGGTTTGAATTTAACGGTAGAGGGAAGAAAAGCATTGAATCAGGCGCAATTAAATAATCGTTTGAATTTTAAATCAATAGTAGTAGGTGATGGTAATCCACCAAGTAATTTTAGCACACAAAAACAGTTGGTACACCAATTATATGAATTGACTGAATTGAAAATTGATATTACAGAGAATAAATGTGTATTAACCGCAGATTTTCCAAATGTTGACTATGATTATTATTTTAGAGAAATAGGAATTATAGTAACAACAGAAAATGGCGATAAATTGTATGTGTATGATAATTGTGGTGATGATGCGCAATACATTGTAACAACAACCGGAACTGAAAGGACGGAAAAACGCCTTAGATTGATACTGATGATAAGCGATGTTGAACATATAACTGTATCTGAATCGAGTATCTTATATGTTGCATACGATGAATATGAAAAAACGATTACAGAGTTGAAACAGAACAAGTTGGATTCAGAAGGGGATATATCTGATACGATTGTCAAATTCACTGAAAGCCAGCAAACAGAAAATATCTGTAGCGGAGAAAAGCTGGGGATTATTTTTAGCAAAATACAAAAAGCTTTAAAAGATTGTTTTGTGCATATTACATCAGCACACGTTACAGGTGTTAGGGGAAGTGCGGAAAGCATTTATCGCACAGGGAACGTTGAAATAACAGCGGAAAATGTAGGACTTGGAAACGTTGACGATACAGCAGATTCTACAAAGTCTGTAAATTATGCAGCAAGTGCGGGAAACGCTGCGAAAGTAAACGGACACAGCGTTAATGCAGACGTACCGTCAGATGCAAAATTCACAGATACAAAAGGCACATGTCTTTCCGGTCGAAGTTCATCTTATGGCTGGTCAGTTAACCGTTTGCCAAGTGATTATTTAATCGAGGCATTTCATACCGCAGCAAAAGATTATTCCATGACAAGCCCGTATGGCAATATGTATTGGGCAAGCTTTGAAATTACGATACCGCAAAGCAATAATATTAAGTTTTTTGATGCTATCAACATTACGCCATTCGCGACAAGCGGATTAATAAGCGTAAGTATCACAAACTATACAACGAGCAAAATTCAGGGATTTGTTTTTTCACCGCTTGCAGAAACCAAGAGCATTAGTTTTCATGTAACTCTGCATGGAACAGCATCTTAAAGGCGGTGATAGTATGTACTACGACAGCAGTTAAAAGTTGAATAAACACTTATTACAAAGACACTTTCGTGTCTTATTTTTTTACCTCAAAAAAGCAAAGTTGCACCGGTGCAACAGAAAGGAAGCAGAATGGAAGTAATTATTTCAGCAGCATTATCTGCCGGGGTCACGCTTGCAGTGTGTATTATCAACAATACATCACAGGCACGCCAGACACGCTCCCTGCTTGACTACAAGCTGGGAGAACTTACAAAGAGAGTAGACAAGCATAACAATGTTATTGAACGCACGTACGCACTTGAAAAACGTGTCGAAGTGCAGGAAGAACAGATAAAAGTGGCAAACCACAGGATTCAGGATTTGGAGGACAAATAGTATGTTTAAGAACACAGTATTTAAGGTATCCGTAGACACCGCGAAATGGGCAAAGGCGGCAGCGGTAAGAGCCATTAAAACAATGGCACAGGCAGCGATTGCAGGAATCGGCGCAGCGGCAGCAATGGGACAGGTGGATTGGAAATATGTTGCATCTGCCAGTGTACTGGCGGGAGTTTTATCTGTACTGACAAGTATTACAGGTATACCGGAAGTAGAAGCGGACACAGAAGCAGAAAACAATTAATAGATAGAAAGAGAGGACAAAAACATGAAAGTCGGATTAATTAGTGGACACGGCGCCGGTGACTGCGGTGCCTGCGGATATGGATATGAGGAAGCAAATGAAACAGTAAGAATTGTTAAGATGTTAGATGAAAGATTGCAGGACTGCGGCATTGAAACAGTCGTGTATCCATACGGTCGTAACGCATTTAAGGACTGCAACCGCGGTTTAGGCTTACAGGTAGATTTTTCGGATTGCGATTATGTGTTAGAGGTACACTTAAATAGTGGACGCGGGGACGAAACCGGGGACGACAGTATCGGCGGAACTGAAATTTATGTAACACCGAGGGAAGCCACGACAGGCACAGAGAACCTTATCTTACAGAATATGGAAGAATTAGGATATCGTAACCGTGGAGTAAAAGTGGAGAATTTCCTTGTTATTAATAAGGTTAAAAATCTTGGTGTATCATCGGCACTATTAGAAACGTGTTTTGTAGACGACGTGGACGACATGGAACTGTACGAAAACAAATTTGACGAAACAATTAGCGCTATTGCACGCGGCATCTGCGTAGGTTTCGGGGTAGGATATACAGAAGAAGACACGGACGATTCGACAGACGAACCGGAAGAAAGCACAAGCTACATGAGCCGGGAAGAAAAAGAATACTACGTAAACTGTACATATCTTGAACTATTAGGACGTCTTGCAGACCCGGACGGGCTGGAAAACTATGTTGCTGCAATCCCGGACGACGCAACATGGGATTCCAATTTATACGAATATGTAGATGCCAATATTAAACGCTCAGAAGAGTACGCACAGTACCAGCTTAGACAGTACATCTACAATGTATATAATGCCGAACTGGGCAGAAATCCAGACCCGGACGGCATGGAAAATTACATGGGATACAGCAGATACCGCGACATTTACAGAGATATTCATATGTCCGATGAAGCGCGCGCTTATAGAGGAGAATAAAAATGAGTGTATATATTGGGGAAAAATTTGACGTTGCCACTAATAAGGAATACAAAAAGCAAGACGGCTATGCCGGAATGTTTGGTAAGCCGATTGACCGGGTACAGATTGTAATTGAATAATATTCTATAGTCTTTAGCCGCTCCGGGGCGAATACTTCCGGGGCGGCGGTCTTTTGAATTTCCATACAAAGACGGGGTGTTATATCAATGAAATTTATGATATAATGATGATAATGCCACCATTTTGCCACCGCCTCACAAGATACGCAGAGAACGGAAAAGATTTCTAATTCTGAACTTTTTGAAAAAGCTTGATTTTACAAGGCTTACAAGGTCTTTAGAGATACGCAGAGAGATAGAAAAAACGCTATCTCAACAGACGGTGCATGTGGAGACAGTCTGCCTTTTGTCAAGAAAAGCCCAATAAATCAAAGGATTTCGCCATTTTGGGAATAAAATAGATGTGTGTTTCTGTTTCCGCAGAGTGATGATATATCAGGAGGTTTACCCCAGGGGATAGGCTTTGGAGAACGGGAAATATACATTTTGGCGAAAGAATACTTTTTCGCAAAAGCGGTTTTGTTAAAGGAGCGTATGATGAAGGAAATTGAACAGTTCGCAACCCAATTTCGAAGAGCGATTGACTTGGCTTTGGAAGCAGGGGAGTTTGATAACGACAGCATATATCGCAGATTTCCACGTGCTTGCTGCGGAGATACGAGTGATTTGTTAGCTCAGTATTTATTGGATAAAGGTATCAAAACAGATTATGTCTGTGGAACATATTGGGGTAAACCGGATGGAAACGGACAATCTCATGCATGGCTGATGGTAGACAAATATATTATTATAGATATCACAGGTGACCAATTTAGTGGCAAGTCTACTTTTCTTAATTATGACAAATCAGTTTATGTAGGTGAGGGAGATGATTTCCATAGGCTCTTTGAGGTTGAAGATAGAGATGTTCATGAGCATCGTGGGTTGAGTGCTTTGGGTGGTTTTTGTGGACCGAGGCTGTGGGATTTATATAGAAAAATTCTAAAATACATTTAGTCAACCACTTTTTATGGGGATAAAACCATTACCCCACTTTGAAAACCTATTGCATACTTTCGCTATGCAGCATAAAATAAATGTTCAGGGGATTATTGAAACCGTATGTCTGCTTTCAAAGAAACCTTGATTTTCTGCGGTTTGTGGGATATTAAGGAACGAAAATGGATATGTGTTTTGTAGCCTTATGAATGAACCATTTGAATATCGCAGCAGTGGGGTGTTTTGAAACTCTGCTGAATAATAGGCTTTTGCTAAAAGGTATC
>OGFG01000312.1_pt1 | contig 60270 bp, 39 predicted proteins | sample 1570761 | NCBI WGS metagenome assembly OGFG01 (sample SAMEA2581938, study PRJEB24529) | metagenome | biome: Human gut stool | place: China | collected 2011
AGCAGATGGAAGTACAGTAGTAACATATAAATATACAAGAAATAAATATACATTTACATTAGGAAGTTCAACAGGAGCAAGTACAAGTGGAAGTACGGCAAGTGGAAGTTATTATTACGGAAGCACAATAACACTAAAAGCAACAGCAAGTTCAGGATATACATGGAGTAAATGGACAAGTAGTAATACAAACTTAGTAGGAAATCAAACTGAAGCCAATACAACATTTACAATGCCTGCAGGAAATATAACAATGACACCAAGTGTTACAACAAATGTATTAACATTTAATGATCAGAGTAAACCAGTAACATATAATCCAACAAGTAGTCAAACAGTAAATATATCACCAGCAACAAATGGAACAGGAAGTTATAGTTATTCAATAATAAGTGGAAATGATAATAGTTACTTTAGCATAAGTGGAACAACAATAACAGTAAAATCAAATACACCAGCCAATACATCAGGATATAAAATAACAGTAAGAGCAACAGATACAAATAGTAAAGTAACAAGAGATGCTATAATAACTATAATAGTTGATAAAAAATCAGTAACAAAACCAACATCCCCAGCGGATAAAGTTTATAATGCAGAAGAACAAAACCATGGAATTACGGTCTCAGAAGGGACAAGCATAGTAACAAATGAAAGTACATTAAAAGCAACAAATGTAGGAACATATAATGTAATTTTTACATTAAATTCAAACTACAAATGGAGTGATGGAACAACAAGTAATATAACAATACAATGGAAAATAACTGCATATAATTTAAGTAATGCAACAATAGTAAGTATAAGTGATAAAACATACACAGGAAGTGAAATAAAACCAACACCAAGTGTAACAGTACCAATACCAAGTGGAAGTAAGAGTACACCAACTTATACAACAACATATAGTAATAATACGAATGCTGGAACAGCAACAGTTATATTAACAGGAACAGGAAATTATACAGGAACAAAAAGTACAACATTTAAAATAGTACCAGCAGAGAATCCAGTTAAAGTAACAGCGAATGATTTAACATATAATACACAAGCGCAAAGTTTAGTAGCAACAAAAGATGCGCAAGGAACAATATGTTATTCACTTGACTCTGTAATAACAAGTAAATGTAGTACAAGTACAGCAGTACCAACAGCAATAAACGCAGGGACATATACTGTGTATTATTACATTAATGGAAACAGTAATTATAAAGAGAAATCTGGAAGTGTAATAGTAACAATAAAAAAATACGATTTAAGCACTAATGGTATAATAGGCACAATAAATGATCAAACATATACAGGAAGTGAAATAAAACCAACACCTTTAGTAACAGCATCAATGTCAAATGTAGGTGTAGCAACGCTTGTAAATAATACAGATTATACATATAGTTATAGTAATAATATAAATGCTGGAACAACAAGTAATCCATATGCTACAGTAAACGTAACAGGAAAAGGAAACTATACAGGAACAAAGAGTAAAACATTTAAAATAATAAAGGCAACAAATCCTACAGTGATAACCGCAAATGATTTAACTTATAACGCTGCAGAGCAAACTTTAGTAACATCAAGTAAGGAACAAGGATATATCTGTTATTCATTAAGTGCAGTACCAACAAGTTGTAGTGCAAATTCAGCATTAGCAAAAGGAACAAATGCAGGAACATATACAGTATATTATCTAATATCAGGAAATAGTAACTATAATAGTAAATCTGGAAGTGTAAAGGTATCAATAAAACAATATGATATAAGTAAAACAGCAACTATAGGAATAATTAATGATCAAGTATATACAGGAAATGCAATAAAACCGACATCAAGTGTAACAGTACCAATACCAACAGGAAAAACAACAACGCTCGTAAATAATACGGATTTTACGTATAGTTATAGTAATAATACAAACATTGGAACAGCTAATATAACAATAACTGGTCAAGGAAACTATACAGGAACAAAGAGCACAACATTTAAAATATCTCAAAAGGCAAGCTTATGTACAATAACGTCGGTGCCATCTTTAAAATATCCAAGTAATGCAACAGGTTCAATACAATTTAAATGTACTGGGGATGGCAAAATAACTGTAACAAGTTCAAGTACAGGCGTAATAGAGGTAACAAACACAGGAACAACAGGCGCTGGCTTAAAGGGAATAACAGCAGGTACGAGTAAAATAACAGTATCGCAAGCAGCAGGAAATTATGAGGCATCATCCGCAAGTGCAGATGTAACAGTAACATATTCACAGTACACAGTGACTTTAGATGGAAATGGAGCAACAACTCAAGGAAGTACAACAGCAGTTGCAACATATAATAGTACAACATTATCAACAATAACAAATCCAATAAGAGAATATACAATAACATATGATATGGGAACAACGGGATTAACAAAACCAGATAATGGGAAAGTAGAATGTAGATTAAATGGATGGTATACGTCTTCAAATAATGGAACAAAGGTAGCAAATAATAATACAACACCAGTATTAGAAGCAAGTGTAAGTGGATATACAAATGCAAGCAAGCAATGGACAAAAACAAGTGATGCAACATTATATGCTGGCTGGGAAGTTATAGGTACAAAACTGCCAATAATAGAAAAAGAAGGAAATACATGTACATGGATAGATAATAATGGAAGTAGTTTTGATTCAGGACAAACAGGTTATACGATATTAACAAATAAAACTTTAACAGCAAGATGTTTACCTAACAGTTATGTATTAACAGTAGATCCAAATGGAGGAAAATGGAATAATACGATAAGTGCAAGTACAGTACCAAGAAATTATGGAACAGAATATGAAGTAGCAAATCCAACAAGAAAAGGATATACATTTACAGGATGGACAAAAAGTGGTGCAGGTTCTTGGAATAGTGAAACAAATAAATATACATTTGGACCAGGAGCTGGAACATTAACTGCAAATTGGACTCCAATAAAATATAATATAAAGTATGAATTAGATGGTGGAGTACTTTCTATAACAAATCCAACAGAATATACAGTAGAGACAGAGACATTTACATTAAACAATCCGACAAAAGAAGGCTATATTTTTAAAGGATGGTCAACATCATTAACAAGCACATCATCATATAATGCGACAATGACGGTAGAAAAAGGAAGTACGGGTGATAAAGAATTTAGGGCAGTATGGCAGATTATAACATACAATATAAGTTATAATTTGAATGGGGGAACATTAACAAATGTATCAAACCCAACAAGTTATAATACAACAACAGAAACCTTTACGTTAAAGAATCCAACAAGAAAAGGCTATACTTTTAAAGGATGGACAGGAAGTAATGGTAATACAGCACAAACAAGTGTATCAATAGCAAAAGGAAGTATGGGAAATAAAAGTTATACTGCAAACTGGACTCCAATAAAATATAATATAAAGTATGAATTAGATGGTGGAGTACTTTCAGCAGCAAATCCGACAGAGTATACGGTAGAAACGGAGACGTTTACATTAAACAATCCGACAAAAGAAGGCTATACTTTTAAAGGATGGTCAAAATCATTAACAAGTACATCGTCATATAATGCGACAATGACAGTAGAAAAAGGAAGTACGGGCGATAAAGAGTTTAGAGCAGTATGGCAAGAAAATACAAATACATTATATAAGGTAAATCATTGTACAAAAGATTTAAATGCAAGTACTTATACGTGTGAGTCGGAAACAAAAACAGGAACAACTAATTCAGTAATAAAGGTTGAAAATCTAAAAAAGACCATAAAAGGATTTAAATATAGTAAAGGACATGTAGATGGAAAAGATGTTACAGAAACAACTATATTAGCTAATGGAAAAAGAGAAATTAATTTATATTATGAAAGGGAGATATATACAGTAAAATTATCTGTAAATTCAGGGATAAATAAAGTAAGTATAGTAGCAATAGGTTATGAAACAAAAATAGGTAATTCATCTGCAGCAGCAACAGGAACATATGAATATGGAACTAAAATAACAATAAATGCAGAAGTAAGTACTGGATATTCATTTAAAGCTTGGACATATAACGGAGCATCATCGTTACAGGATGTAAATACTTCAGAAAATGCATTTACATTAACGAAAAATGAAACATATATGGCAACTGCTCAAATAAATCAATATACATTAACTATTGATCCAAGTGGAGGAACATGGAATGATAGTACAAGTGCAAGTGCAGTAATACGTAATTATAGAGAAACATATTCATTATCAAAACCAACTAGAACAGGTTATACATTTGCTGGATGGAGTTTAACAACAAAGTATCCTGATACATGTAATGATGAATGTAAAGATAAAATCGAGGAAAATGTATATACGTTTGGATCTATATCTGGATCAATAAAAGCGAATTGGACAGAAAATACATATACAGTAAAATTTAATGCTAATAGTGGTACAGGAACAATGAGTGATCAATCATTTGATTATACTGAATCAAAAGCTTTAACCGCAAATACATTTACAAGAACAGGATATACATTTACAGGATGGTCAACATCTGCAAATGGTTCGGTTGTATATAAAGATGAACAGTCTGTAAGTAAATTGACAAGTACAAATAATGGAGTTGTTAATTTATATGCGAAATGGGATGGAAATGTTTATAAAATTGCATTGAATAACACAGATACTAGTTTTGTGTCTGATTCTGAAAGTGTTCAAAGAAACAAAGAAGTTTATTTAAAATACGGCGATGGTGTATATTTAAATCATAATAATGGAACTTTGTCTAATAAAATGACAACATCAACTAATAACATTTATAAACCTATAATTAGTTTGGGTGTTGATATATACGAATCATATGATAGTAGCAGTAATGAAAATAAACCAAGTGGTACAATGTATGTTAATTATCCATTTAAAGGATATTATTCAAGTGATGGTAAACAATTGATTGATGAAAATGGTAATATAACAAGTTCATTTACAAATACTTTATTTAGTAGTGATTCAATTATTACTATGCAGAGTGGCGATCAAAAGGTAAGCATTCCTACTGCTAAGAAAGATGGTTATACATTTGAAGCATGGTTTACTAAACCTGGAGTTGGTAGTATGGTTTCACCTTCAGTTAAGATTGATGATTCTTACAAATTTATAGATGGAACTACTGTTACGAGTAATATATATGCACATTGGTTAAAAAATGTTGAAATTGAGGCTGAACCATCAGAAAATGAATGGACATATAATCCAGTTAATGTATCACCGGTTGAAATGTCTGATAGTGATTCAGGTGCAGTATCATATCAATATTGCTTCTTAAGTACAGATACTTCTTGTACTGAAAGTGATTGGAAAGAAGTTACTGATGCATCAGCAGTAACCGTTATTGGTGGTGATGTAGATGATGAAGGTAATTTTACTGAATCTGAAATAGAGGGTTATATACGTTATAGAGCCGTAAGTAGTTATGGAAAAACTCCAGAAAGTTCTAGTAAACATATTAAAATAGATAGGGTAGTTCCTTCGACAACCTTAACAGCATATAAGACAGGAACAACTGAAACTGTTGAAAGTAATACTTGGATAAATAGTTTCCTTGAATTTAAATTTGGCGCGGTAACTTCTGGTCCAAGTGGAGCTATAATTAAGTATTGTATTCAGGATGTGAGTGCACAAGATATTGAATCGACAGATGAAATTGATGTTTGTGAACCAACAACTATAATTAGTGCTAATACTGCAATTCCGGTAGATTTAACAAACACTAAGGAAGGTACATATATGGTTGCTTATAAGGTTATAAGTGGTTCTAAAATTGATAGTGAAACATACTTGGAAAGTGAAAAATTTTCATATAATGCCTTGATTGATAGAAATGCACCAGTTGTTACAGTAACGGCAACAAAATTAGATGATGATACAACATCAACTATAAGCAATTCTAGTACAACGCAAACAACAGATAGTGGGAATAATTTTACAAAAAATTTCTCAAAAAATTATACAACATGGGTAAAGGATGGATATTCATTTGATTTAGACGTTACAGATAAAAGTGATGTTGTAATAAAAGTTGGATATAATAATGCTGATTTATTAAGTACAGCTTCAAATTATGGTACAATACCATCATATGATGAGCAAGAAGACATAACAGAATCAAAATCATTTACGCTTGATGAAAATGGATATAGATATGGTGTTATAACTGTAACTGATGAAGCAGGGAACTACTCTAAATTTACTTTTAAAGCACAAATAGATGATGTTGAGCCTGTTATTAAAATTCAAGGATATAACCAAAATGGTGATGAGATAAAATCAGGATCATTATCAAAAAAAGGTATGACTTATAAAGTAACTATTGTCAAGTCAGGTGTAAGTAATGTAACAGTATATACATGTAATACCGCTGCTTCAAAATATGATCCAGATAATGTTTGTGATCCTAGTACAAAGTTGGGAGTTGGTAGAACAAACAAAGAAATAAACAGTACAGCATATAAAGATGCAACCTCAATGGATAGATATGTAACTGTTCAAGGTATAAGCGAAACTGGACTTGAATCTGATAAGAAAACACATTATAGTAGAATTGGTATTACAGATGTAGAAATTAATGTTTATAAAACTACTGATACATCTCACACTAATGAAATTAGTAATGGAACTTGGATTAATAAAAAAATACAATTTAGATTAATACCAACATCTACGACATCAACTTTAAAATATTGCATTGGAAAAGGTGATTATAAAGTATCAACTACTACTAAATGTACTCCTAGCACGGCAGTTGCGGCAAAGGCTTTTGTAAAACCATCTAATACAGGTAAATTTCATATAGGTTATCAGGCAACAACTGGTGGAAAAGCAGGATCTATTCATTACTATAATGCTTATATTGATATAACAGCGCCGACTATTAAAATTACAGCATATAAATTAAATTCTGCTGGTAATGGCCCAACAGGAGATTCAATAGGAACTAAAACTAATGCAGATTATACTGGAACAATTTGGAGAAAGTTTGGATATTACTTCTCACTATCTGGTTCTGGCGATAATTCTGGAGGTTCTGGAATTAAATCAATGAAATGGCAATATAACACACCAGGAAAATATACGGATACAGCTGCAACTAAAAAGATAGTTAAATCAACCTCATATAATGCAGTTAAGAATGTTCTATTTAATTCGTCAGGTTTAAGGTATGGTAAAATAACGTTATATGATAAAGCAGGAAATAGTAAAACAGTGGCTATTACTGTTCTTATTGATAAAGTTGCACCTAATTTATCGTTAAATCTATATAAGTATGCTAATGGTGCTAAATCTGGTAAATCGTTGAAAAAGGTAACAGAAACAAATTATAGTACCAATACATGGGTTAATTATAGGTATTATCTTGATGTAACAGGTACTACTGGAGGTTCTGGTATTAAGTCAATTACATTGCAAGCAAATGCTGGTGGTGCTATTACTAGTAATCGCGACTTAATTGATCCAGTTTATAATATAACAACTAGTTTAGGTCATGGAGTAGGATCATCTGGTAATAGATATATTAGAGTAATTGCTACAGATAAAGCAGGTAATACTACAACTAAAAATGTTAGGATATTTATTGACTTAGGTAAACCAACATTAGAATGGGGAAGTCATAGGGCTAATGGTTCAGAAATGACAATTAATTATAAATGTAGTGATACAATGTCTAGATGGAAAAATTCTAGTGGTACAGTCGTATCAAGTGTTACTAAATCTGTAAAATTAACAAGCTCAGGAAGTAAACAAGGTGTATGTACAGATAGAGCAGGTAATAAAGTGACAAGTAATTCGCCAACTTGGTATTACAATTCAGATTCAAAATGTGGAGTATCATATTATCAAGAAAATTGTTGGTATGAACAAGAATATTTGGGTATGGATTCAGATTATTCTTGTATAACAAGTGGACATGTATGTAAAGGCTCTTCAGGAGCAAAATGTTATTGTTATACAAAAGAATATACTAAAAAAGTATGTGGTGATTCAACACCAGTTTATAATACATGTTGGCATCAATAGAAAAATTATGAAATAAATGTAGGTTATGTAGAAATACATAACCTACATTTTTTATTCGAAAATAAGTAAAATATGTTTTTAGTATATGTAATTAAAAAACATATATTTATGTAAAAATACGTGACAAAAAAGTTATATATGTTATAATTATAGATATAGTATAGCAATCTAAATAGGAGCAGTGTTAAATGAAAAAATTTCTTCAACTTAAATTTAAAAATTTAATAATAATAGCTTTTTTTGCTTTGTTTTTTATTAATACTGTTGCTTATTCAGGGCTTGCCAGCAACTTATCAATAACATCAGACGCGATGTTTAGAACAAGGGCGGATATAAGAGTAACAGGGATAAAATTAGAATCTGCAAGTGGTGGAGCATTGGAAAATTATTCACCAAAATATGATGTTAATAATACAACAATGGGATTTACTTTACCAAATAGTACATCATCGATAACATATAAAATAACTGTAACAAATTTTGGTGATAGAAATCAAACGATATACTCTTTTATAAAACAAAGTATAAATAAAGAAGGAATAAATGTAACAGTAACAGATTATAAAGAAAAAGATATAATAAATTTTAGATCAAGTGTGGAATTTCTTATAACTATTACTGCAACAAATCCAGATACATCTCCAATTAATTTAATAGAACAATATGATTTTAGGAAAGTATATGATGTAGAATATCAAAACATATATGGAACACAAGTTTTAGAACCACAGTATAAATATGAAAGAGAAGATTTGAAATTAAGAAGTAATATACTTACTAAAACTGATTACGATTTTAAAGGTTGGACGTGTTCATTAGGAGATTATGAAATAGGAGGTAAATATACTGTTGATCAAGATATTATTTTATATCCTAAATTTGAAAAGAAAAAAGATGATTTAGTTTTAACATATAATGTAGATGGTGTAGATTATACTTCTGGTTATGGTACAAATGGTGATAGGATACAAACAAAGATAAAAATTAATAATGAAGAAAAATATTATAATTCATTTAGTTTAAAAAATGTAGAATATGGAACATCATATGATATAACAGGATTAAAGTTAGATGAAGTAGAAATACCATATTCAAAGAATTGTGTTGTTGATGGAAATAAGTGTTTAAGTTTATCATTTAATACGATTAATTTTACAGTGAATGATGTAGATTCTGGCAAGGAAGATTCAAGTTTAGGAAGTGTAACACCAACACAATTAATAGTCTCATCTGGTACAACATTTACTATGTCTAATAATATAGTAACATTGTCAGACGGAAGAATAGCAACATCAACACCAAGTAAAAATATAACAGGATATAACGTTAGTTTTTCAGGATATTCTGTGGTACCAAATAGTGCAACTGTAAATACTAAAACAACAATAAAAGCAAATTTTAAAAAAGAAGCAAAAAAATATACCATTACTCTTAATAGTAATGGTGCAGCAGCACAAGGAACAGCAAAAATATATGAAAAATATGAAACAGGAGTATATTTAGATAATGATATTACAAAATTGATGACATCAAGTACTAATCCGATAACAAAACCTTCGAAAGCATCATATAAAATAGAATTTAATTCAAATAACACTGGTGTTTTAGTATCAAATACTACTTTTACACCATCATTTAATGGATATTATACTGAAGTTAATAATGGCACTCAAATGTTAAATGAAAATGGATATATTACTAGTAATTTAGTTGGTAACAAATATACATCAGATACTACATTGTATGCACAGTGGAATAATAATTATAAATTACCAGATATTACTAAAGATGGTTATACATGTAAATGGGCAAAGGATAGCGCATCTGGAGTAGCATATAGTCCAGGTACACAACTATTGATAAATTCAGATTCTACATTTTATGCTGTATGTAGTGCTAACGAATATACAGTAACATTTGATGGTAATGGAGGAACTGTAAATACAAAAAGTATGCGTGTTACATATGGACAAGCATATGGTAATCTTCCAATACCAGCAAGAGATGTGGATGCAGATAGTAATATAAGTTATGTTTTTGAAGGTTGGTATACAGCACCAAATGGAGGAGAAAAAGAAAAAGTAACAAAAATAGGCAAAACAACGTTGTACAATGTCGCAGGTGATCAAACATTATATGCGCACTGGATATCTTCTCCTATAATAACAGGTGGTTCATCTGATTGGACAAAAACTTCTAGAACAATATCTCTTCTAACAGAAAGTATAAGTAATACAGGTATTCAAAAATATCAATATTATATCTCGACAAGTAATTCAGAACTAGTTGGTGGTACTTGGACTGATTTCACAACTACTGGTAATACTGTAACAGTTGATTTAGAAGGAATACATTATATATATTATAGAGCAGTGTCAGATAGTAAAGATGAAGAAAAACAAAATATAGTTAGTGAACGTTCAAATTATAATGCAGTAAAAGTGGATATAACAGGACCCGATTTATCTGTAACGGGTAATTTAACAGATTTGACAAGTAGTGATGTAGTTTTAACTGCAAAATCATTTGATTTACAATCTGGATTAAATTGTATTAAGGTAAATGGCGAATTAATACCATTAACAAATGGTACTGGTACATATGCGGCACAAACAAATGGTACATATACTTTTGTAGCATATGATAATCTTGGAAATACATCATCAAAAACGATAGAGGTAACTAATATAGATAAAACAGGACCAACTTTTGAAATAGAGGCATATCAAACTGATAGTGATAATAATCCAACAACACTTATTGAAAAATTTTCAGATTCATCCAAGATAATAGATGATTGGAGAAATTATTCAATATACTTTAAAGTTGTATCGGCAACAGATTCTGCCGGTATAAAAAGCGTAACAATGAATTTGAATGATAAGGATCATTTTGAAACATCAGATACCTCTTTAAATGATGTATTAACTGCTACATATGATATAACATCAACAAATGGAAAGGCAGTAACTGAATCAGGTAATAGATATGTTAGAATAATTGTTACTGATAATCTTGGTAATGAAACTGTTAAAGATGTTAGAATATATATTGATAAGGTTGCCCCAGAATTTACGATTAGAGCTTATCGAGCAGATGCAGATGGTAATAAAACAGATACTATTATTCAAAGTACTTCAGCAGAAAATACAAGAATTAATTCCTGGAGAAATTATCAGGTATATTTTGAAATTGTATCAGAAACAGATTCAGGATCAGGAATTTCATCTATGACAATGCAAATAAATAGTGGGGGAAGTTACTCAACTACTGGTTCTGATGAAATAGATAAATTAACTGCATCATATAATATAACCTCATCAAAAGGAAAATTAGTTCAGTCATCAGGTAACAGATATATAAGATTTACTGTTATTGATAAACTGGGTAATACAACTACTAAAAATGTTAGAGTGTTTATAGATAGAGTTGCACCAACATTTGCTGTAAGGGCATATCAAGCAGAATCGGATGGAAGTAAAACAAGTAAAGTATTGGATACTCTTACTAAATCAGGTCATGTAAGCGGTTGGAAAAATCATCCAATATACTTTGAACTTGTGTCATTATCAACTGGGTCTGGGATTTCATCTATAACAATGAAAATAAATGATAAAGGTCATTATGAAACTGAAAATCCGGGAGCAAATGATGTGGCAACGGCTACATATGATATAACATCAGAAAAAGGAAAAGCGGTAATTGCATCAGGTAATAGAGTTGCGAGATTTACAGTCACTGATAAAGCAGGTAATACTACTACAATAAATGTTAGAGTATTTATAGATAGGGTTAAACCAACTATAACAGTTACGGGTAATCCAACAGATTGGAAAACTTCTGCAACATTGACAGTGAAAGCATCGGATTCTGAATCCGGATTATCAAGTGTTAAAATTGGAAATACAGCGCTTACATTAACTAATGGTTCTGCAACATATAAAGTTACTAGTAGTGGAACTTATAAATTTGTTGCGACTGATAAAGCAGGTAATACTACTACAAACTCTGTTGTTGTTAATAAGGTTGATTCTACAGCACCAAGTGTAAAGGTAACAGCTTATGAATTAATGTATGATAGTAATGGCAAACGTGAACCTGGTGACAAAGTAATTGCAAGTGCTACAAATAAAGATTTAACGATTGATTGGAAAAATTATTACTATTACTTTAAAGTGGAAGTTACCGAAACTCAATCCGGATTTGCATCAATGAATTGGGAGAGAAATGCAGCAGGAAATAAGACTATGAGTACTACTATTGTTGGTAATACATTACACTCTTATGCGTTTGATATTTATCTAGAACGTGAAGGTGCTAGATATAGCAAAATAACATTAAAGGATAAACTTGGAAATACAAGAGTTATTAATATAAAAGCGTACATTGATAAAACGGATCCATCAGTAACATTAAAAATGTATAAAGCAGATGCAGATGGTAATAAGGTAGGTAGTGCTTTAAAAGTTATAGATGCAGATAATACACCAATTAATTCATGGACTAACTATAGACATTACTTTGATTTAACAGGAACAACTGATTCGATGTCTGGTATAAAATCAATGACATTGCAAGTAAATAAGGGTGGAATAGTAGATACTGGTTCTTCTGTAACTGGTGCATCAGATTTAATAACAGCATATGATATGACAGCTGATAAAGGGAAAATGGTTGGTTCATCTGGTAACAGATATGTTAGGATAAAAGTGACAGATAAAGCAGGTAATACGGTAACAAAAAATATAAGAATATATATTGATTTACATGCTCCAACGCTTGCATCATCATCGTTATCACCTAGGTTTGAATCGTCAACAACAATAAAATATAAGTGTACAGATGAAATGTCAGGATTTGCGTCATTCGGAACAAAGACATTATCTAAAACATATACAAAAAATGTAACTAGCTCAAATTCGCCAGTAACAGTACAATGTACTGATGCTGCTGGTAACAAGTCTTCGTCCAAAACATATACATGGGGTGAAAATGTTGATATTTGTGGTACGGAAGAATATACTTATACAGACACATGCACAAAAACAGAAACTAAACAAGTAAATACACCACCATCTAGTTGCACGGTAAATTATAAAGGAAAATGTGTTAATTCATTATCAAATGGTGATTGTTTATGTCAATATAGCAAAACATCTTCATATAGTTGTGAAAAAACAGGAATTAGAAATAGAAATTGTTGGCATCAATAACTGTAAAAGAAACCAATTTTTGGTTTCTTTTTCTATTTTAGGTAATAAAAAAACTACCAATTGGTAGTTTAATTAAAATATTATAAATACTACAAGTCCTACTATAAAGCAGTATATTGAGAAGTATATTAATTTACCTTTCTTCATAATATCTATAAATAGTTTAGCTGCATAATATGTTACTATACCAGCTGCTATCATACTTATTAAATATGGAATAGCAAGTGTTCCAAGATTACCTGCAGTTATTAAATCTTTAATTCCAAGTACCATACTTGCAACACTTATTGGAATATAAAGCATAAATGAATAATTAAGTGCTGTTTCTCTAGTTAGATTAGATTTCATACCACCTACAACTGTCGCACCACTTCTACTTATTCCAGGAAGTAAAGCAACTACTTGGAAAAGTCCAATTTTAAGTGCATCTAAATAAGTCATATCTTTCTTTTCTTTTTTTCCTTTTATGTCTTTTATCATAAATAATAATATAGAAGTAACTATAAGCATAAGTCCAACAAGTTTAGTAGTAAAGTATTCTTCTATAAAATCTTTTACAAATAATCCTAAAAGAGCCGCTGGAATTGTTCCAACTACTATAAGCCAAGCATATTTATAATTAACACTATATTTTTTTTCTTTAGTTTTAATAAACATAAAGAAATCTTTAATAATACTTGCTATTTCCTTTCTATATAGGATTAAAATTGCGATAAGTGAACCAAAATTTACAATGATTTCAAAATTCATATCACTTAATACTTCACTATTAAATAGAGATTTAAATATTCTTAAATGTCCACTGGATGAAATAGGAAGTGGTTCTGTAAATCCTTGTATTATCCCCAGAATTAAATATTTTAATATTAACATTTTCTTCACCTCATTATAATTATATAATAAAATTTAAAAATAATAAATAGAATAATATAGGTGAACAAAAAATGTCATTCAAATTTTTAATTTTTTTATTTGGTTTTGGACTTACTGTAATTGGTTTATCATATATAATAATATATTTAAATTTATTAAGTATTGGGTATAATTTTTTTGAATATGTTAACTTTATTATTAGACGTATAGAATGTTTAAATTTTATTTTTGGAGTAATTTTTATGATTGTAAGTTCATTTATAGGAGGAAAAAGCAATGAATTATATTTATGATATTACACTTAATTTTAATAAAAATAATCTTTATGAATTTTATGAATGGAAAGAAGAAGATGACGCTGAATTTATTTTAAAAATACCAATGTTTAAGGTAAGTACTGAAGATATAGTTAATATTAAGTATGGGGATATTATTGTTAATAAAAATTTTTTAAATCAAATTGAAGATAAAACAGAAGTATATGCGACAAGTTCTGTAAATATAATTAGATATGCATGTATATTTTCTAGTGAAGAAGTTAGTATTGCAGTAGAATTTGACGCTAGTGGATTAAGTTATATGAAAAGTAATTTAAGTATAGATGAAGAAGATGAAGTAATAGAGTGTGCTAAACTTATAAAGTATACTATTTTAGATTATAAATTAAAATCTAAGAAAAGTATAAATGTTGTGTCTTCTACAAGATATGAAAGAGAAATGAGTAAATATCTGGTGAAATCTTTAGAAAAAATGAATAAAAATAATGAAAATTCTAAGTTAAAATATATATTTTATGAAATATATAACGAGAAATGTGATGATATAGAAAAGGTATATAGTAAGCTTATAAATATAACTAAAAATAATGATAATAAATTTATTAAACTTAAAAATTTGGTCGGACTTATTGAAAAAAAGAAAATTATGAGCAATAACTCATAATTTTTTTTAAATTTATTGATTTTCTTTCAAAAAAATGGTTTAATTAGTATGTATAGAATAATATGGAGGTCTTGTTATGAGTACGATTAAAGATTTTTTATTTAAATACAAAATAATAATAGGAGTAGTTGTGTTTTTATTACTATCTTTTGGTATATATATGTTTGTAAGTGCTGAAAGTGATGAATATGAAAATCAAATAGAAGTAATAAATCCTAGTGTAACAATTAAAGATGGAACAGCACCATTTGATTCTGACAATAACCCTGGAAATGATAGTGGTGAATCAAATAGTATTGTAAGAAACTTTGATGCAATTACATATGCTATTAAAGGAAAATTAGCATATAAACAATCATCTACACTTCCTGAAGATAAAAAAACAAGTGGTATAAAACGTAATATTATAATTGATGTTTTATTACCAGAAAGTGTAAATGCAAAAGTTGCAACTGGTGATTTATCTAATCCAATTGGTGGAACAAGCTCTAAGGTAACAATAAATGGAGTAAATTATAATTATTATAAATTAACTGAGCCAGGCAAAGAACTTATTGATAGTATTGATATAACTAATGTTTTAATATATGACATTAATATGAAAAATGGTTCAGGAATTCAACCAATTATTAGAGTAAGAGAAGCAACAGATAAAAACTTTAGTGATTATTCTGATAATACTGATTTATCGAATAGTGGATCAATAAGTAGTATTACATCAGTAAATGTATCAGGTAAAGATTCTTGGGCTGCTAAAGTTTATCCAGGTAGTTCAAGCCATAAAAATGGTAGAGATAATCCAACAGTTTCGTTAGGTGTAGTTTTATATATACCTTCTGATAATAATAAAGGTATAAAAGGAGCTCAAATTCCAGATAATATTACACTAGATTTAAATGTTATACCAAATCCAACAGGTATATCTACAATAAATGATTATACTATATCTGATTATAAATCTGATGATTCTATAGAAAATATGCCATCAGCATATCCACAGAATAATGGAACAAGTACTGCAACTAAAAAAGATGGGGGTTGTACAATAACATATACAGGATTATCTTATCATGATGATACAATAAATATTGGAACAAATGATAACCCTAAAAATGTAAAATATATTTCTTCTAAAACCTTAACTGTAAATACAAGCAGAACTGAATCTTCAAAAGAAAATATAACTTATAATTTTAGTGTAGCTGGTAATGGTATTTCAGATGCTAGTGGCAACGCAAATGTTATTGATAGTTATGTACCGGTTGTTGGTAATTATCAATCTAAAGTAGATTTTAGAAATTCTACAAGTGATACAGATCTTGTTGAAGCAAACAGTGCTGTATATAATTATGGTGAAGATTTTGTTATAGAGAACACAATTAATTATGGTTCAAGAATTGGAGATACTTTATCAGGATTTACTAATTATTTGAAAATTGATAGTGATGCAATAAAAATTATTGATATATCAGAAGGTTCTGGTAAAGATTACACAATAAAATTTGATGGAGAAACATCGGGCTTAAAAGAAAATACTGATTATAATGTAAAATATGTTGTTGGTGAATGGAATCTTAATTATTTTACTTTAAAATCAGGTGCACCAACATATTGCTCAGTATCATCTCTTACAGGTGATGAATTAAAAAATAGATTAATGAATTATTATGGTGGACCTTGTATTACTGCTAATAGTAGTGTAAAAGAGTATTCAACATTAAATGAAATACCTGAGGGAAGTCTTGATAAAATCATCGCAGTAAAATTAAATGTTACAAGTGATTATAAAGAAAAATCAACTATTACAACGGATTTTAAAGCAAAAGTTAAACCAAATATTAATTTAAGTGGTAAAACATATGCTATAATTTCAAGAGGTTATACAAACTTTAATGGAGTAGACTTTTATATGTCAAATTCGACAGATGGATTACCTGTAAATGTAGCAAATCAATCTCAAGATATATCATATACTAAGATGGGATATAATGGTAGTGCAATAACAGAAAGTAAAAATAATACACAAGATGGTAATAGTATTCTTGTTACAACTGCAAAAGGAATAATTGAAAAAATTGATGTTACTGATAAATATAATGTTAATGATAAAACTATATATGCTGGTCAAAATGATCCAGTAACAATAACAATAAATCCTATTGTATATTCTTCTCAAGTAGGAATAAATGCAAGTAAAGTAAATTTAGATGTATATTTACCAAAAACACTTACACTTGATGTTCAATCTGGTGACAAAAATTATTCTTCTGTTAGAGAAGAGACAATGGATGGCGTAGGTTATTATGTTTATACATACACATATACAGAAGATGATATTAAGAGTGATGGTGAATCAACAGCCGGAACAGTACCAGCACTTAAATTACATGCTAATGTATCTGTTGATACAAAAGATAATTCAAATTCTGTGATATATGCTAGAGTTTATGGAAAAGTAAAAATTAATGGAACAGAATATGATATTAATAATCCAGAAGCAACAAGAATTGCATCTAAAGATATTTCAATTCGTAATACTAATGTAATTGGATTACTTGGAGTAACAAATCCAACATATATTGATGCAAATGGAAGCTTTACATATAATATGAAAGCAACTAATTTATCGGATTCAAATGCTAATGTAGAATTATTATACATATTACCATTTGATGGTGATTCTTTAGGTGAAGAATCTGGATCAAAATATAATGGAACAAGAAGTATAGCAATTGTTGGTACTTTACCAACAGGATATAAAGTATATTATACAAAAGATTCAGCAAAAACAATTTTGAATAATGAAATTGGTTCGGGTAATGTAAATTGGGCTGAATGGAAAACTTATAATATTGCTGCAAAAACCATAACGGCAATAAAGATAGTTTCTACAAGTGAAATTGCATCAGGTGCTTATTTTGCTGGGGATAGTGGTATTAATTTGAAATTTACTACAAATGGAAATAAAGAAGCAGATATTTATTATAATAATTTCTATGCATTACATAAAAATGGACAAGTATGTTCTGATGATGATTGTAAAACAACATCAACAGGATTAAATGTTTATAGTTCAAATGTAACATCATCATCTGTATATAATAGAACTATTTCAGGATTTGCATTTGTTGATGATGATTATGATGGATTTAGTACTGATACAGATGAAACAGTTAAAGATATAGCAGTTGATTTATATAGAACAACAGCAAAAATAGAAGATTCAAAAAAACCACTTACTGTTATATCTGATACAGATGAAAAAGTTGCTGAAACAACAACTGATAGTAATGGTAGATATAGCTTTAGTGGATTAAAATCAGGAAATTATTATGTAAAATATACATTTGATTGTGATAAATATACAACAACAGAAAAGAATAAAGTAGATAATACTAAAGGTGATACATCAACAATTGATTCTGATGCTGAGATGATGAGTGGAACATGTGCAGCAGTATCAAATATAATTACTCTTGATAATAATAGAATTAATTCATCTAATGTTGATTTAGGATTAAGAGTTAGACAAGTATTTGATGTTTCAGTTAATAAATATATAACAAATGTAACTGTAACATCTAATAAAGGCGTTGAGTCACATGATTATGATCGTAAAAAACAAGTTAGACTTGATCTTAGAAATTTAAAAAATACATCATTTAAAGTTGTATATACAATTGAAATTGAAAATACAAAATATTTCCCAGGTACTGTTGGAAATATAATTGAATCTATACCTGATGGTATGACATTTGATTCAAACTTGGCAGAAAATGATGGATGGTATGAAAATGATGGATTATTATATTATTCAAATCTTGATTCAACACTTCTAATGCCGGGAGAAAAATATTATATAACTATTGCACTTAATCTTGTTACAGATAGTGGTGGATCATATGTAAACTTTGTTTCAGTAAATGATTTACAAGTACAATCTGTTGTATCAGACTTAACAGATGTAAAAGACGAAAATGATTTTAGTTCTGATACTGAAGATAATAGTGATATAGATTCTGATACTGGAAATACTGGGGAGGGTGAATAAAATGAATAAAAAATTAAGAATTGCAGTTTTAATACTTCTTATATTAATTCTTCTTCCTCTTAAGAATGTATCAGCTGCTACATATCATACATATAGAGTTTATTTAGGAGATGATTATAAAGCTAAAGGATTTCCTGGATTTGTTTCTTTAGCATCAAATAAAAATGATCTTTATTATAATATTAGTTCAAAACAAAATCATGACTTTTCTAGTAATTATAGATTTAATTTTCATGAAGTACAAGATGGTAATAATGTATATATTGGTTATTGTCTTCATGCTGGTAAAGCAGTTGATTGGGAAAATGATGGTATGACTAAAGTAACTGATTTTAGTAAATTAAAAACAGGTAATGGAAATACTCTATCAGCAGAAAGACAGGAATTACTAAAAAATATTCTTGCTAGTGGATATCAAAAAACTAGAACAGATGGTAAATCAAATTTTAATGGTGATTTACTTGCTAAAATACAAGGTGAATATGGTACGACATCATGTAAAAACAATAAAGTTTGTAAGAAAATTCTTGCTACACAAATTCTTGTTTGGGAAGTAATGGAAGAAGCAAGAAGTAATTATAACGAAAAACCTAATTCTCTTTCAAATAATACATATTCTTATGTAAAAAAAGATGGTGAGTTATTACAATTTTACAAGGAAATACTTTCAAATGCAAAAAAGTTGACAGATAGTGCAAAACCATCATCAAATGGTAAAACATATGTAATGCATTGGGATGGTAATAAATTCGTTTCAGAAAGAATTTATGTTGGTGATTATAATGTTCAATTAACAGATCATCAAAAAAAAGTTGGAATAAGTGTATCTAAAAAAGATTCTAATAATAAAGTAAAAATTTATTCAACAAAAGTACTTAGTGATGTAAATATTAAATTGACTCTAGTTAGAGGAACAACAGCTTCTCATGCTGCATCATTTAGATGGTATAGCTTTGGTAAATCTGGGTATCAAGATGTTGTTATGGGTGATTATAAAATAGAAAAAGAAGCTCAATTTAAAGTTAAAACTGAAGTTGGTAAAATTAAATTAATAAAAAAGGACGAGAATAAAAATAATATTCTTGGTTCTAAATTTGAAATATATAAATGTTATAAATCAGGATGTGCTGAAACAGAAAAGGTAGCATCTGTAGATTTAACAAAAAAAGCTGAATCCAAAGAAATTACATTAAGAAGAACTGGTACATATATTGTAAAGGAAACACAAACTCCTCAAGGACATGATTCTATTGGTGGTTTCTCATTTAAAGTTTCAATTGATAAAGATGGAAAAACTAAAATAGAAAGTGTTTCAAAGCCTAATATTGTCTCATTTTCTAACAATAATACAACACTTGCTATATTGAATGTTTATAATAAGTCAAAGCGTATTAAAATTAGTAAAATTGATGGTCAAAATAAATCTGCAGTTAAAGGTGCTACATTTGAAATACATGATAGTAAAGATAAAGCATTAAAATTTAATAGATATAAGTCAGGAAATAGTTATTACTTTAAGTATGAATCTTCTGGAAAACGTACAAGTTTAAAAGAAACTGATTTAAGTACATATTCAATTGCTGGTTTACCAGATGGTACATATTATTTAGTCGAAACAGCTGTACCTGAGCCTTATAAATTAGCATCATCTGATAGTGATAGAAAGACAGCCTTTAAAATTTCAAAAGGTTTATTGTATGTATACAATTATACTAAAAAAGCATATCAACGTTCATCAAGTGCGACAATAACTGTATCTAACTATAAAACATCATTTAAAATAGAAAAAACTGGTACGGATAATGAAAAACTAGTTGGAGTTAAATTTAAATTATATAAGAGTGATAAAAAAACAGCAATATCATTATGGAAAGTAAATAAATATCCTGGTGTATATTCATATATAAAAGTTGATAGCAATGATACACAGGTAAAAGATATAGTTACAAACGGAAAAGGTAAAATTGAAATAGATTCTTTACCTGTTGGAACATATTGGATAGAAGAGACTGCAACAGTTGCAAATTATACAATTGATGAATCTGTAAAATGGGTTCAAATACAAGTAAAATCTACTAGAACGAAAACTTATACATTATTTAAAAGACCAGATGAGAAAAAATGGACAACAATTCCATTTAAAGAAGTTTATTCTTGGACAAATGCAAAAGGTGAGTTCTGTTTCTATAAAATTGATGAAGATGGAAATTACCTAAACAGTGGTACATTTAAAATTCAATCATATGATGAAAAAACTGATAAATATGTTGATACATCTTTAACGTACTTATCTGATAAGAAAAAATATTCATTTGATTCAACTGGAAAGAGCGATATTTATACATTCTCACCTATATCTAATGGACAAACATGTTTCGTTGATGTTAATACTCAAGGTAGATATAGAATTGTTGAAATAGAAGCTCCAGAAGGATTTGAACTTGGTTCTGTTGCAGATACATCTGCTGAATTTGTTGTAAACTCTGAAGGATATGTTAGTGGTAATACAACTATTATTAACAAAAAGATAACTAAAGGTGAAGGAGCAGATTCACAAGCAGAACTTGTTATTAATATATCAACTGGACAAACAGTTATAAAATATGGATTAATTATTACTGTTATAGTAGCAGTAATAATCGGATTATTAATTTTAAACAAAAAAATGAGTAAAAAATAATTACTCGTTTTTTTTATTTTTTTGAATAAAAATTTAAATTTTAATCAAAATATAAAAAGAAGGAGGATTTATATGAAAAAAATATTTTTAGCATTATTTGTAATTCTTTTATCTGCATGTACATTAGGTGCTGCTACTACACCAAAACAAAAGGTATCAGAATTTTTAGATAAATATAAAAATGAAAATTCTGATATTATAGAAGAATTAGTTGATACAATTAAAACTGATATTAAAGTAGCAGATCATCAGGAAAGATATAAAACTCTTATGACAAAACAATATAAGAATATGAAATATGAGATTAAAGATGAAATAATAGAAGATAATAATGCTGTTGTAGAAGCAGAAATAACAGTATATGATTATGGATCAGCTATTAGAAAAGCAAATGAATATTTAAATTCACATCCGGATGAGTTTAAAAAAGAAGATAAAACAACTGCTAAAGAAGAAGATACTGTAACTACTAATGAAAAATCAGATGGTGCAAGCGCTACTAACACTGATTATGATGAAGATAAATTTATGGAATATAAAATATCTGAAATGGAAAAAGTAACAGATACAGTAAAATATACTATTGAATTTACTTTAACAAAAGTAAATGGTGAATGGCAATTAGATCAATTAAGCAATAGTGATATTGAAAAATTACATGGAATATATACTTCATAAGACTATTTATAGTCTTTTTTTCATATAGTTTATTAGAGGTATAAATATGAAGAAATTTATAGTTTTTTTAATTACATTTTTTATAGGTTTAAATACTTGTTTTGCTATATCAGTACCAAGTAATAATGCTATACTTATTGATCAGGATTCTGGTAGAATATTGTTTTCTAAAAATATTAATGAAAAACATTTAATTGCGAGTACTACAAAAATAATGACTGCTGTACTTGCAATAGAATCTGGTAAACTAGATGATATGGTTACTATTAATGAAAGTATATTAAAATCACATGGTTCTGGTATATATATTAAAGAAGGGGAAAAAATAAGTCTTAGAAATTTAGTATATGGACTACTTCTTAGAAGTGGAAATGATGCTGCACTTGCTATTGAAGATTATTTAGGTGGTCATGATAAATTTGTTAATAAAATGAATGAAAAAGCAGGAGAAATAGGTATGAAAAACACTGTATTTAATAATCCATCTGGTCTTGATGATGATGAGACTGGAAATTATTCAACTTGCTATGATATGGCACTTTTAATGAAATATGCAAATAATTTATATGATTTTAAGGAAATAGATAGTACTAAAAAAATAATGGTTGAAACAAATGCAAATGTATATTCTTGGACTAATAAAAATAAGTTATTATTTTCATATAAATATGCAACAGGTGGTAAAACAGGTTATACAGTAAAAGCTAAAAGAACACTTGTAACAAGTGCAACTAAAAGGAATGTTAATTTAATTGCGGTTACATTTAATGATAGAGATGATTTTAATACACATAAAAAATTATATGAATATGGGTTTGCAAATTATAGTAATTATTTAATTATAAATAAGGATAAAATAAGGATAAAGTCTAAAAAATATAAAAATTTATATGTAAAGAGTAATTATTATTATCTAATGCAAAATAATGAAAGAGATAATATTAATACTACTGTAATTATGTATAATAAAAAAGATAAAACAGATGGTTCAGTTGGTTATATTGAAGTATTCTATAAAAATAATAGTGTTCATAAAGAACCAATATATGTAAGATAAAAGTTATTCCGTTAAAGTGGATAACTTTTTTTACATAACATTTGCTAATTTTATATATTCATGGTATACTTTTTTAGCAAGGAGGAATTCTTATGGTTAGATTACAAAAGGCAATTGCGGATTCAGGTTTTTGTTCTAGAAGAAAAGCAGAAGAATATATAGTAAAGGGAAAAGTATTTGTTAATGGTGATAGAATTACTGAATTAGGATCAAAGGTAGAAGGTAATGAAGAAATTATTGTAGACGGAAATGCTATATCAAAACAAGATAAAGAATATTATATTTTATATAAACCAAGAGGAGTAATATCATCTACAAAAGATGATAAGGGAAGAAAAACAGTAGTAGATTTCTTTAGTTCAAATAAAAGACTTTATCCAGTTGGAAGACTTGATTATGATACAACAGGTATTATACTTTTAACTAATGATGGTGAATTTGCTAATATGATGCTTCATCCAAAAAATAAAATTCCTAAAGTTTATATTGCAAAACTAGAAGGAATTATAGATGGTTATTCAATTAAAAAAATAAAAAGTGGGATAGTAATAGATGGTATAAAATGTATTCCTGATAGAGTAAAATTAAAAAGTGCTGATAAAAAGAGTAATACATGTATTGTTGAAATAACTATTCATGATGGAAGAAATCATGAGGTTAAAAGAATATTTGAAAGTGCCGGATATAATGTTATTAAATTAAAAAGAGAATCAATCGCATTTTTAACTCTTCAAGGTTTATCATCTGGTGAATTTAGAAAACTTACTATAAAAGAAGTAAAACAATTATATGCATATACTAATGACATAAAACGTAAATAAGTTTTATGTTTTTTTATTTAGTAAGTGTTGTTCCTGGATAATAATGAGATAAAATATCTTTATAACCATATCCAGCATTTGCCATACCATTTGCGCCATATTGACTCATACCTACACCATGACCATATCCTCTAGTTGTAATATTGGCATTATTATCACTAATACTAATATCGAAGTCAGTACTTCTAAGACCTAATAGTTCTCTTACTTTTTTACCAGAAAAGTTATTTCCATTGATATTAATTTCTTTTATATTGCCTCCATCTGTATAACTAAGAATACTTATTACAGAATCATTATTTAAACTTAATCCAAGTTTATTTGATATTGTATCAAGCGGCATATTTATTGTTCTTAAATAACTGGATGCATTTTTATCATATTCGGATGATACTGAAATAAGGTATGGATAATAATTTCCAAATACATCAAGTGATGATTCTGTTTTACTATTATTTGTAGAGTGGTATAATGCTTCAATATAATTTCCATTATAGCTTAAATATTCTCCATTTGTATTTTCCACAGCATTTTTAATTTTATTATAATATGTATTAAAACTTTTTCCCCATTTATTTTTCATTTGATCCATGTCAATGTAACTTTGAGTACTTGCTGTATCTGTTAATTTTTTTCCAGTTTGTTTTGCTTTTAATGCGTATGTTCTAGCAAGTACACTTTGTGCCTTTAATGCTTCTAAATTAAATGATGCTGGCATCTCAGATGATACAACTCCTATTAAATAATTAGTCATATTAAGGTTAATTACGCTTCCATTTGACCTATAAACAGTAATTTCTGACACACTAGAATTAGTTGTGTTATTAGCACTTGTATTATCTGTATTAGTATGCTCTATATTTACAGATTTTTCTACGTTTTTACTGATATTTTGACTGCTATTTACATTTTTCTTAGTTTCGTTTACATCACTATTTACTATTATATTGTCATCTATTTTTTCTTCATTATCATAATGCGTAATATATGGAATTCTTGTATCAATGTTTGGAACATATTTCATAGATACTTCATTATTAAAATTATTATTTGTTAGTATAATACTTCCAATTATTACTCCAGAACATGTAAGAACAATTTTATTAAAATTTATTTTTAAACTATTTAAAAATTTCTTTAGTTCTTTTTTAAAATTTGTTTTAGTATTTTTAAAATTCCCAAAGTCATAATTAATATTTAAATCTATATAAAGTATTTCATTTTTTACTATATAACTATCAAACATATTTATCACCATTACTAATTTGAACACTTTTTTCTTTTAAATACTTGTTATTTAATAAATTATATGTTATATTAATAGAGTAATTTTTATGGCGGAATTGGTGAAGTGGTTAACACGGCAGATTGTGGCTCTGTTATGCAAGGGTTCGACTCCCTTATTTCGCCCCATTTAAGAAATTTACTCACACTATTGTGTGTTAAGTGAAAAAGTTCGTAATACCTGATATTATGGATTTTTTTTATTTGAAAAATATGCGTAAGTTCTATATGATAAAACAAATTGATTTAAATGTTAATAACCTAATTTGTAAAGATTAAATAATAATATATTGCAAATAATTTCTAATAGAAAAGATAACAGATTTGATAAAGAAACTCTAACATTATTATCAATAAATACCTAAAAAACAAAAAATATGGTATAATAATTGTGTTTTAAGGAGAGTTTATTATGTTTAAATATAATGAAAAAGATTTATATGATAGATGCGGTGCAATAGATGTGTCGTATGATCCTGAACACAAATCTACTTTTGATGGAGAATTTGCCGAAGTTGGTGGGACTAAAATTCCTATTATGAATTTTCATTTTCAACCAGATTCAAAATTTACAAGAGGAATATGTTTAAGAACAATGTTTGGATATATACCGATTGAAAATATAACTCAATTTAGGGATATATTTGATCGTTCTAAATACTGTCAAGATGAGACTGAATGGAGTTTTTTATATGATGAGGAAAGAGCTTCAGAAAAATCTAAAGAACAAGTTAAAAAATTATCTTTAACTTTTGGAAAACATTGGAACGGAAAATAATAATATGTTAAAAAAATTAGTAAATAAAAGAAATGAAGAGATAGAACAATCGGCGCAGAAAGCAGTAGATATTATTGATGAAGGTGATTATTATGCTAACGGATTATGTAAAATTAATTTATGTGTTGCTAGTTGTGAAGCTATAATTAATGATAAAACACCTTTTTCAAAAGTTATTTATAGACCAAAAGAACCTTGATTTGTAAAAGTAAAAGAGAGAGCAAAATAATAGAATTTTGAACAAGAAAACGTTCTTTTTTTATTGCCCGATTTTTGAAATGAGATGTTTTATGAGTGAAGAATGGATAAAAAGAAAATAGGTTCAAGATATATTTTTATTAACAACAAAACAATTTGGAAGAGTTTTAAGAAATATAAAATGAAGACACAAATATGATTATTGCCTATGGATTAAAAAAGATAAAGATAATAAATCAAAAATGTATATAAATAAAGAATGTGTTGAATGGTTAAGAAAAGTTTATTTAAATAAAGAAGTACATTACTAAACTTCTGAAATGAATTTTATAAAGAAAAATATTTGATACTAAAAAAGTTTTTTCAAAACATTTAAGCAAAATTGAAGATAATATTAATGAAGCAAAAGAAAAATTAGAAGATAAAAGGGAAGCTAGAGACAAAGGAAAATTAGAAAAGTATATTGATAATAGACTTGAATATATATTTGATTGGATTTCTCTTGCATTAACTCTTGCGAGTGAAGCAAAATTATCATTTTTAGAAGCATTAGAAGCACAAGCAGAGTTAGATGAAAAATAAAAAAAGTAAAAGTTCTTACAGTTGTAAGATTTTTTTATGCTATAATATTTTTAGGAGGAATAGTTATGAAAAAGGAAAAAATAGATGCAAAAAAAGCAGTAACAACAGAACTTAGTGAATTTAAAAAATTTATATCAAGAGGTAACGTAGTTGATATGGCTGTTGGTGTTATCGTAGGAGGTGCTTTTGGTAAAATAGTAACAAGTCTTGTTAATGATATTTTAATGCCTATAATAGGAGTATTACTTGGTGGACTTGATTTTACAGCACTTACAATTAGAATAAATGATGCGGTTATTCATTATGGTTCATTTATTCAATCAATTGTTGACTTTCTAATTGTAGCTTTCTGTATATTTATTATGGTTAGATTATTTGAAAGATTTAAACATGAAGAAAAGAAAGAAGAAGTTAAAGTAAAATCTAATGAAGAAATTTTATTAGAGGAAATAAGAGATATATTAAAAAATAAATAACTATAAGAAATTAATTTTTCTTGTAGTTTTTTTGCAACCTAAAATTTACAAAAAGCAACTCATAATTTATAGATTGTAAAGCATAGTATGTGTTATAATCAGTTTGTCAGATAGGAGAAATATTATGATTAAATTAAAAAATGTATCAAAATTTTATTATAGCAAAGGTGTGATTGCTAGCGGATTTAATAAAATAAATCTTGAATTTAATATTGGTGAATTTGTTGCGATAACAGGTGAATCAGGTAGTGGTAAATCAACACTTTTAAATGTAATAAGTGGACTTGATACGTATGAAGAAGGGGAAATGTATATTGATGGAAAAGAAACAAGTCATTATACAGAAAAAGATTTTGAAGATTATAGAAGAAAATATATAGGAAATATATTTCAAAACTTTAACTTAGTAAATAGTTATACAGTATATCAAAATATAGAACTTGTTTTACTTCTTAATGGTGAAAAGAAAAAGAATATAAAACCAAAAGTATTAGAATTAATTAAAAATGTTGGTTTATATAAATTTAGAAATACAAAAGTATCAAAGTTATCTGGTGGACAAAAGCAAAGAGTTGGTATAGCAAGAGCGCTTGCGAAAGATACACCTATAATAATTGCTGATGAACCAACTGGTAATCTTGATAAAAAATCTGCAGAAGAAATAATTAAACTTCTTAGTCAAATATCAAAAGATAAATTAGTAATAATAGTAACTCATAATTATGAACAAGTAGAAAAATATGTAACTAGAAAAATAAAAATGCATGATGGAAAAGTGTTAGAGGATAAGAAAATAAAAGATGCTAATCCAGTACCTGAAAATAGTAAAATAGATTATAAAAATATTACTTTTTTAAATAAATTAAGATTAGCACTTAGAAATACATTTAATATAATTCCAAAATTTATACTTATTTTCTTAATCTATCTATTTATGACAGTATCAGTAATTAGTGAGTATGCTGAAGAAGAAAAGAAAACATATGAAGCAAGTACTCAAGGCAGTAATTATATATTTAATAATACTAGTGATAAAAGAATAGTAATTAAGAAAAATGATAAAAGTGAATTTACAAGTGATGATTATGATAAAATAAGTAAACTTTCAAATGTTGGTTATATAGTTAAAAATGATGTTCTTTTAGATTATAATGCAAGTTTTACAGACAATAAAAATTATTATATTTCACCTACTATAAATGAACTTAAAAATTTTAGAGGTAAAGTAGATCTTGGAAAAATGCCAGAAAATGATAATGAAGTCATATTAGAGGGAGATAAAGATGACTATTATATAAATGAAAGCATTTTAAATAAAGATATATATGCTCAAAACTATGATACAGGTGAAATAGATGAAAATAAAAAGATAAAAATAGTAGGTATTAAGTATGCTAAAAGTGCTTATGGAAATAGTGTTGTATATTTAAGCGATTCACTTTTAAATGATTACTTATATCAAATAAATCAGTCTTATAGTAAATTAAAAGTATTATTTCAAAATAAATATTATGATGAAAATACTGAAAATTTTAATATAAAAACAAATGATAATGTGCCAGTTAATAATGTATATATTTCAGCTGATTTAGAATATTCTTGTCCTAAAGAAAACTGTATAAATCAATCATTAAATATAGAGGCTAGTAATTTATATTACACTGAAAATTTATCATTAAATGTTAGTAAAGTTTATAATAAAAATAATATGAAAAAATTACTTGGTCTTGATTTTAAAGAAAATAATGGTAATATTTATATAAATTCTGAAGATTATAATAAATTATTTAATAAAGGAAATTACCAAAGCAGTGTATTTGTTAAAGATGTACAAGATGTAAGAAATACAATTTCTTCTCTTGAGGATGCAGGCTTTAAAACTTTATATATAAAGGATACTTTAGTAACAGGTGGATATGAACAAGTTACTAAAATAATGGGAACAGTTACAAAAATAGTTTTAATAATAACAATATTCTTTATTTCATATTTTGTAATCAATATTATTTTGAAATCTAGAAATGAATATTTTGGAGTTATAAGAATGCTTGGTGCCACTAAAAAGGTTTCAAAAGAGTTACTTATAATTGAATTACTTACTGTTTCAAATTTGGCGTTTTTCTCATTTATGATATTTATCTATTTAAATAGTATACACATAATTAATCTTGAGTTTATAAATACAATACTTACTTATCTTAATTTTAAAGATTATGCAATTTTATATATTGTACTTATAATGATGTCATATTTAATTAGTCAAAAGTTTTCAAAAAAATTATTCAAAAAAAGTGCGATAAGTACGATAAAAGAGGAGGTATAAAATATGATTACTTTAGAAAATGTTAATAAATATTTTAATAGGCATAAGAAAAATCAAGTACATGTAATTAATAATATATCTCTTAACTTAAAAAATAATGGATTAGTCGCATTTCTAGGACCATCTGGATGTGGTAAAACAACTCTACTTAATGTAATTGGTGGTCTTGATAAGATAAAAAGTGGTAAAATTTATATTGATAATAAAAAAATAAGTTCTAAATGTTCGTACAAAGTAGATAAAATTAGAAATATAAATATTGGATATATATTTCAAGACTATAAATTAATAGATAATTTAAGTGTTTTTGATAATGTTGCTTTAGTTCTTACTATGATTGGTATAAAAGATAAAAAAGAGATTAAAAAAAGAGTAGAGTATGTTCTTGAAAAAGTAGGAATGGAAAGATATAAAAATAGACTATCATCAATGCTTTCGGGTGGTGAAAGACAAAGAGTCGCAGTTGCAAGAGCAATCGTAAAAGATCCAGATATAATCTTAGCGGATGAACCAACAGGAAATTTGGATAGCAAAAATTCACTTGAAATAATGAAAATAATAAAATCAATTTCAAAGGAAAGACTTGTTTTACTTGTAACTCATGAAGAGTCTTTAGCGAGATTTTATGCTGATAGAATAATTGAACTTAGTGATGGTAAGGCAGTAAAAGATTTTGAAAATACACAAAATGATGAATTAGATTACGAAATAGATAATAATATATATTTAAAAGATTTTGAAAAAATAGATGAGATAAAAAAAGATAATACAGATATAAATATATATAGAAATAATAATGATAATGTAAAAATAGATATAATTGTTAAAAATGGTAATATTTATTTAAGAAGTAATGAAAGTAAAAAGATAGAAGTAATTGATGATAATTCTAGTATAGAACTTATTGATGACCATTATAAAAGTATTGCTAAAGAAGATATAGATAAGTATAATTTTGATTTTAAAAATGTAATAAATAGTAATTTTAAAAAGAAATATTCATCTATATTTAATCCTATTACTTTAATTAAAAATGGTTTTAAGAAAGTATTTGATTATCCTGTTTTAAAGAAAATATTATTACTTGGATTTTTTATAAGTGCAATGTTTATAATGTTTTCTATTAGTTCAATTTGTGCATTATTTAATATTAAAGATGAAAATTTTGTTAAATATAATAAAAACTATTTAATTGTTAATTTAAAGAAAATAAATGTAGATGATTATTTGTCATTCGAGCAAAAAGAAAACATAAATTATATTTTACCAGGTGATTCACTTGTAAGTATGAAAATTAATATAAATGATTATTATCAAACAAGTAAAATGGAAAACTCTATATCAGGTTCATTATCTTCTTATGAAATGATTAATAAGGATAATTTGATTTATGGTAGAATGCCAGAAAATGATACTGAAGTTGTAGTTGATAAAATGATTATAGATAATGCATTTGATAATGATTCATCACTTCAAATGGCAGGTATAACAGATTCAAGTAAATTACTTGATAGAACGTTATCAGTAAATTCATTACCTGATTTTAAAATAGTTGGTATATCTAATACTAGTAGTCCAACTATCTATACAGATAAATCAAAATTTTTGGATATAATATATAATTCTAGTAATACATCAAATAATATGTATTCTTCAGAAACAAAAGAAAATAATTTTATGAAGTATTCACTTTTTACTGATAAAATAGAACTTAAAAAAGGTAGAGCACCAGAAAATGATTATGAAACTATAGTAAATATATCTAATAAGGATGATATGCCTTTAAATAAAGAAATAAATGAAAAAATAAATGGAAGAAAATTAGTAGTTGTAGGATACTATGATTCAAAATATAACTATAATTATTATTTTGTTAATGATAATACTATAAAATATAATTTAATAAAAAATACATCTGATTTAACAATTTATTCATCTGATAAATCGAAAACTTTAGAAGAGTTTAGAAGTATGAATCTAAACATAAATGATAGTTATAATTACAGTAAAGATAAATATCTTGATGAAGTAAAAGATAATATAACAAGTACATTAATACTTTCTGGAATAATACTTGCAATATCACTTATAGAAATATTCTTTATGATTAGATCATCATTTATGTCTAGGATAAAAGAAATAGGTATTTATAGAGCAATAGGTGTTAAAAAGAGTGATATTTATAAAATGTTTTCATCTGAGATATTTGCAATTACAACAATTGCGGGTTTACCAGGAATAGTATTTATGGCTTACATACTTTATAATTTATCTAAAATAAAATATATAAGTGGTATGTTTTTGATTAATGTTAATATAATTATAATAACTATAGTTTGTACATATTTGTTTAATCTTATTATTGGTTTATTCCCAGTATTTAATGTGCTTAAGAAAAGACCTGCTGGAATATTATCAAGACATGATTTATAGAATATAAAAAAATTAAAAAAAGTACTTTACAAAAAATTAATATAATGTTATAATCCTATTTGCCCATAAATTTAGAAGTAATCCAATTTTAGGATTGCTTTATTTTTTTATAAAAAAGAAAGGAGAAGTTTATGAATAATATATTAATAAATGAAAGGGAAGTATCTGAATTAATGCTTAAATATAATTTCGCTCTTCAACTTCTTGAAACACAGTTTAATATACTTATAAAAGAATTTGAATTTAAAAATAAATATAACCCAGTTGAACATATGAAATCAAGACTTAAAACTGAAAAAAGTATTATTGATAAACTTAATAAAAAGGGTTATGAAGTAACTACTAAAAATATGATATCACATGTACATGATATAATTGGTATAAGAATAGTTTGTTCTTTTTTAGAAGATGTATATGATATTGTTGATATAATAAAAAGTTCAAAGCAGTTTAAAGTAAAAGAAGAAAAAGATTATATAAAAAATCCTAAATCAACTGGATATATGAGTTATCATTTAATTGTTTTAGTTCCAATATATTTAAACGAAACAGTTGAACATGTGGAAGCTGAAATTCAAATAAGAACAAGTGCGATGGATTTCTGGGCTAGTATTGATCACAAGGTACAATATAAATTTCCAAGTGAAATACCAGAAGAAGTAAAAAAAGAAATGTATAATTGTTCACTTGACATAAGAAAATTAGATGAAAAAATGCAACAATTAAATGAATTTGTTAATAAATATAATAAGGAATAATGCTTACTAGAAATAGTAAGTTTTTTTAGTTTTTAAAGTTACATAATTGTTATTATTTTGTAAATATTATATAATGATATATAGTAGAGGTGTGATGAAATGGCAAAAGAAATAAGTAATAAAGAAATAAAAAAATTAGATGAATATTTTAGAGCGGCAAACTATTTATCAGCGTGTCAATTATATTTACTTGATAACCCACTTTTAGAAAGAAAATTAAAAAAAGAAGACCTAAAAGCAAATATAGTTGGACATTGGGGAACTGTTCCAGGACAAAACTTTATATATACACATTTAAATAGAATAATAAATAAATATGATTTAGATATGATTTATATATCAGGACCTGGTCATGGTGGAAATTCTATTGTATCAAATGTTTATTTAGAAGGTACTTACAGTGAAATTTATCCAAATATAACAGAGGATAAAGAAGGATTAAAAAAATTATTCAAACAATTTAGTTTTCCAGGTGGAATATCTAGTCACGTTGCTCCTGAAACACCAGGATCTATAAATGAAGGTGGAGAACTTGGATACAGTTTATCACATGCATTTGGTGCGGTATTAGATAATCCATCTTTAATCGCTGCGTGTGTAGTAGGTGATGGTGAAGCAGAAACAGGTCCACTTGCGACAAGTTGGCATTTAAATAAATTTTTAAATCCTAGAACAGATGGAATAGTATTACCAATACTTCATTTAAATGGATATAAAATTGCAAATCCTACAGTTCTTTCTAGAATTTCAAATGATGAACTTTTAAATTATTTTAAAGGTTGTGGATGGGATCCATATTATCTAGAAGGAAAAGATGAAATAGAACTTCATAAACAAATGGCACTTATTATGGATGAAATAGTTGAAAAACTTCAGATAATAAAAGCAGATGCTAAAAATGGAAGAATTAGAAGACCTGCTTATCCTATGCTTATACTTAGAACTCCAAAAGGATGGACAGGACCTAAAGTTGTAGAAGGAAAACAAATAGAAGGTACATTTAGAGCGCATCAAGTTCCAATTGTTGTAAATAGTACTAATGATAAAAACTTAGAATTATTAGAAGAATGGCTTAGAAGTTATAAACCAGAAGAGTTATTTGATAAAAATGGTGTTCTTAGAAAAGATTTAAAAGAATTAACTCCAAAAGGAAATAGAAGAATGGGTGCCAATATGCATGCGAATGGTGGAAAGCTTTTAAAAGAACTTAGAACTCCTGATTTTAAAAAATATGGTGTTGAGGTTAAAAAACATGGAAGTATAGTTGCTCAGGATATGATGGAATTAGGTAAATATGTAAGAGATTTACTTAAACTTAATGAAGAAGAAAGAAATTTTAGAATATTTGGACCAGATGAAGCACTTTCAAATAGATTAAATGCTATGTTTGAAGAAACAAATAGACAATGGGTAAATAAGACATATGAAAATGATGAATTTTTAGGTGTTGATGGAAGAGTAATTGATTCATATTTATCAGAACACTTTTGTGAAGGTGCTTTAGAAGGATATATTTTAACAGGAAGACATGGTTTTATACATAGTTATGAAGCATTTGCTAGAATAATAGATTCAATGGTTTCACAACATGCAAAATGGTTAAAGGTAACAAAATCACTTTCTTGGAGAGAAGATATTTCATCACTTAACATAATTTTATCTTCTCATATTTGGCAACAAGATCATAATGGTTATACACATCAAGATCCAGGTTTCTTAAATCACTTAGTTACTAAAAAAGCAGATATTGTTAGAATGTATTTACCACCAGATGCTAATACATTAATATCAACATTTGATCATATTATAAAAACTAAAAATTATATAAATGTAGTTGTAGCGTCAAAACATCCAAGATACCAATGGCTTTCTATGGATGAAGCAATTAAACATTGTACAAAAGGTATTGGAATATGGGATTGGGCATCTAACGATGAAGGAAAGAGTCCCGATATAGTATTTGCGTGCGCAGGAGATACACCAACACTTGAAGTACTTGCGGCAACTTCTATATTAAATAAAGAAATGCCTAAGTTAAAAATTAGAGTGGTAAATGTAGTTGACTTAATGCGCCTTGAATCAAATGATAAACATCCACATGGATTAAATGATTCTGATTATGATGCAATATTTACTAAAAATAAACCAATAATATTTGCTTTCCATGGTTATCCATCTTTAATACATCAATTAACCTATAATAGACATAATAAAAATATGCATGTACATGGATATCAAGAAGAAGGTACAATAACAACTCCATTTGATATGAGAGTACAAAATAAGATAGATAGATTTAATTTAATTATTGATGCACTTAAATATACTAAAGATTTAGATAAGTCATCTGAATTAATTGAGTGGTGCAAAAATAAATTAGTTGAACACAATGAATATATTCGTGAATATGGAAAAGACATGGATATTATAACTAATTGGAAATGGGAAAAAGATATATAAAAATAATGTTATTTTATTGACATTATTTTTTCTTCTGTATATAATTGTTATGCACCTAACAAAATAAGGAGTAAATATGGAAAAAAATAGAATTGCATATGAAATAATAACTCTAGATCATAATATACGTAGATTCTTAATAAATGAAGGTAAATGTATTCCTATTAAAAATATGCCAAGTCAAGTACAAATGAGAATTGTGCATTATTTAATACAAAATAAAGATACTGACATTTATCAAAGAGATTTAGAAAAAGTACTTAATCTTAGAAGATCTACAATATCTGGAATATTAAAAACTATGGAAAAGCATAATATTATTATTAGGACGGATTCAAAGATAGATGCAAGAAGTAAAAAAATAGAATTATCTTCTACTTCTTTGAAATTTTATAATGAATCTAGAAAAGTATTTGAAAAAGTAAATACTATATTAACTAAAGATATAGATACTGATGATTTAGAAATATTTTTTAAAGTTGCAAAAAAAATGAAAGAAAATTTAAATGAAGAGAAAGAGTGAGAAGTTATGTTAAAATTATTAAAAGAATTAAATAAAAAAGATTGTTTTTTTGCTTTTATAAGTTTTATTTTAATAATTGTTCAGGTATGGCTTGAACTTAAGATGCCAGATTATATGTCTGAAATAACTAAACTAGTTCAAACAAAGGGTGCTCTTATGAGTGATATATTAACTCAAGGAGGATATATGCTTCTTTGTGCATTTGGTAGTTTAGTTTCAGCAATTATTGTTGGATATTTAATATCAAATATTGCGGCATCATTTTCAATGAGAACAAGAAAAAGTTTATTTGAAAAAGTTGAAAACCTATCAATGGAAGAAGTTAAAAACTTTCAAGCAAGTAGTTTAATTACAAGAACAACAAATGATATTACACAAATCCAAATGTTTATTGCCATGGGACTTCAATTATTAATTAAGTCACCAATAACAGCAGTTTGGGCAGTAACAAAAATTTTAGGTAAGAACTTAACATGGAGTATGATAACTGCAATTGCAGTAGTTATATTACTAGTAACTATTTTAGTACTTATGATTATAGTAATGCCTAGATTTAAAATAGTACAAAACTTAATAGATAAAATAAATGGAGTAACAAGAGAAAACTTAACAGGTATAAGAGTAGTTCGTGCCTTTAATGCTGAAAAATATCAAGAAGATAAGTTTGAAAAAGTAAATAATGATTTAACTAAAAATCAATTATTTAATCAAAAAGCTTTCTCAGTTATGCAACCAGTAATGTATCTTGTAATGTACTTTTTAACACTTTCAATATACTTTATAGGTGCTGGATTAATAGAAAGTGCTAATATGGCAGATAAAATATCATTATTTGGTGATATGGTTGTATTTAGTAGTTATGCAATGCAAGTAATTATGTCATTTTTAATGTTAGCAATGATATTTATGATGCTACCAAGAGCCAATGTTTCAGCAAAGAGAGTTAATGAAGTGTTAGATACAGTAATTAGCGTAAAAGATGGTAAAGGAGCTAAAGCAAAAGAAGTTGGTACAGTTGAATTTAAAAATGTTTCATTTAAGTATCCAGATGCTGAAGAATATTTACTAGAAGATATTTCATTTAAAGCAAAAAAAGGAGAAACAATCGCATTTATTGGATCAACTGGTAGTGGTAAATCAACACTTATTAACTTAATACCAAGATTTTATGATGCAACAAAAGGTGAAGTGTTAGTTGATGGAGTAAATGTTAAAGAATATAAGTTAAAAGATTTATATAATAAACTTGGTTATATTCCACAAAGAGCAGTTATGTTTAATGGAACTGTATCGAGTAATATTGCTTATGGTGAAAATGGAAAAGGTGAAATAACAAAAGAAAAAATTAAAGATGCTGTAAAAGTTGCTCAAGCAGAAGAATTTGTTTCAAAAATGGAAAATACATATGATGCTCATATTGCACAAGGTGGAACTAATGTATCCGGTGGACAAAAACAAAGACTTTCAATCGCAAGAGCAATCGCAAGAAATCCAGAAATATATATATTCGACGATTCATTTTCAGCACTTGATTATAAAACAGATTCTGTTTTAAGAAAAGAACTTAAGAAATACACAAAAGATGCAACTATATTAATTGTGGCACAAAGAATTGGAACAATCATGAATGCAGACAAAATAATTGTTCTAGATAATGGTAAATGTGCTGGTATAGGAACACATAAGGAACTACTTAAAACATGTGATGTATATAAAGAAATCGCATTATCACAATTATCGAAGGAGGAACTTGAAAATGAATAATGAAGAAAATAACAATAGACCTCCAAGAAGAGGACCAGGTCATGGTCCAGGAGCAGTAGAAAAACCAAAAGATTTTAAAACATCAATATCAAAGTTATTTAAAAGTCTTGGTTCGTTTAAAATCTTTATTTTAGTTGCGTTAATTTTAGCGATGGGAGGGGCAATCTTATCACTTAGCGCACCAAATAAATTATCAGATTTAACAGATGAAATTCAAAAAGGAATTGTACTTAATACATCAAATTTAAAGAAATTAACAAATGATATAACAGATGAACTTAAAAGCGATGATTTAAAAAATAGATATAATGAAATACTAAATATAAAAATGGATAATGAAACAATTACAAAAATAATGTCATCAGATAATGTAAGCATGACTGATAAATTAAGTTTTCAAAATAGTATTCAAAATATGAACAAAGAAAATATGATGAGTACTTTATTAGAATTACCTGATAGTATTCAAAATATTATTTTAGAAAATACAGAATATAAAGGTGAAGTAATAAGTACAGATGATAAAAGAAAATTACTTTCAATGATGACTAGTGGAATGGATGAAAAGTCATTAAATGATATTCCAGATTCAATAAAAAAAGTTTTATTAAGTAATAGTAAAATATCAGGTCAAACAATTACTTCAGAAGAAAAATTTGAGTTTTTAGAAAAAATGAGTGGTCTTGATAATGATAAGGATGTAAAGAAAATATATTCTAAAGTTGATGAACTTCCTAAGAGTATAAAAACTATATTAAGTCCAAAAATGAATATAGATAAAATAAAAAGCATTTCACTTTTCCTTGTTATACTTTATGTATTAAGTGCTTTATTTACATTTATTCAATCTATATTAATGACTGATGTCGCAAACAAATTTGCAAAGAAATTAAGAAGTAATATATCTAAAAAGATAAACAAATTACCACTTAAATATTTCGATAAAAATTTATCTGGTGATATATTATCTAGAGTAACAAACGATGTTGATACAATTGCTCAAAGTATGAACCAATCACTTGCGTCATTAGTAAGTTCAGTTACACTTTTTATAGGTTCTATAATAATGATGTTTTATACAAACTATATAATGGCTTTAACTGCAATTTTATCTAGTTTGATTGGTTTTGTATTTATGATAAAAATACTTTCAAAATCACAAAAATATTTTACTGCAAGACAAGTTGAACTTGGTAAATTAAATGGTCATATTGAAGAAATATATTCTGGACTTAATGTTGTTAAAGTATACAATGGTAAGAATGAATCAGATAAAAAATTTGATGAATTAAATAAAAGTGTTTATGAATGCAATAGAAAAAGTCAATTCTTATCAGGACTAATGATGCCTATTATGAACTTTATTGGTAACTTTGGTTATGTTGCTGTATGTATAGTTGGAGCATTATTAGTATCAAAAGATATGATTACATTTGGTGTAATAATTGCATTTATCACATACGTAAGACTATTCACAAATCCACTTTCTCAAATTGCTCAAGGACTTACTTCACTTCAATCAACTGCGGCTGCATCAGAAAGAGTATTTGAATTTTTAGAAGAACCAGAACTTGAAAAAGAAAATGTAACTAAAACGTTAGATAAGGCTAAAGCAAAAGGAGAGGTAGAATTTAATCATGTTAAATTTGGTTATGATTCTGACAAGATAATTATTAAAGATTTTAATGCAAAAATAAAACCTGGACAAAAGGTTGCAATAGTTGGACCTACTGGTGCGGGTAAAACAACTATGGTAAATTTACTTATGAGATTTTATGAAATAAATAGTGGTGACATAAAAATTGATGGAGTTAACATAAAAGATTTATCTAGAGAAAATATACACGATTTATTTACTATGGTACTTCAAGATACTTGGCTTTTTAATGGTACTGTAAAAGAAAATATAGTATATAATAATGAAAATGTAACTGATGAAGAAGTTATTGATGTATGTAAAAAAGTTGGAGTACATCACTTTATTAAAACACTTCCAAATGGTTATGATTCTGTTTTATCTGATATTGATAGTGTTTCATCAGGACAAAGACAACTTCTAACAATTGCAAGAGGTATGATAGACCATAAACCATTATTAATACTTGATGAAGCAACAAGTAATGTTGATACAAGAACAGAAGAACTTGTTCAAAAAGCAATGGATAAATTATCAGAAGGTAAAACATCATTTATAATCGCACATAGATTATCAACAATAAAAAATGCTGATTTAATTCTTGTTATGAAGGATGGAAATATAATTGAACAAGGAAACCATGATGAATTAATTAAAGAAAATGGTTTCTATGCAAATCTATATAATTCACAATTTGACAAAGCCGAATAAGAGTATTAAAAATGCTCTTTTTTTGATATAATGTATTTAGGAGGTTAAAATGATGTATGATGTTGTTATAGTAGGTGCTGGACCTGCCGGATTATTTTGTGCATATGAACTTACACAAAAAAATCCAAATTTAAAAATATTAATGTTAGAAAAAGGTAGACTTGTTAAAAATAGAGTTTGTCCGATGAATAAAAATAAAACAGAATGTAAAAATTGTAACCCATGTAATATATTATCAGGTTATGGTGGGGCTGGAACTTTTTCTGATGGTAAATTAAATTTTATCCCTAAATTAGGAAAATCGGATTTATTTAGATATATGAAAGACGAAGAAGCATATAAATTGATAGATGAAACTGAAGAAATTTTTAATAAATTTCATATGGATGCAGAAGTTTTTCCTAGCAATATGGAAGAAGCAAAAGAAATACAAAAAAAGGTTACAAGATTAGGAGATAGACTACTTTTAATAAAGCAAAAACATTTAGGTAGTGATCATTTGCCTCAATATATTGAGGAATTCAGTAATTATTTAGAAGAAAAAGGCGTAACTATTAAAGAATGCACTAATGTTACTGATATAGAGAGTATAAAAGAAGATGAACATATAATTAGATATGAAGAATTAAAAGAAAAAAAAGAAGTAAAATCTAAAAATGTTGTAATCGCACCAGGAAGAACAGGCGCAAAATGGATACAAGAACTTGCCGATAAATATAATATTCCATATTTGTCAAAGAGTATTGAAATTGGTGTTAGAGTTGAAGTTAGAAAAGAAGTACTTGAGGAAATATGTAGTGTTATATATGATCCCACAATATTTATAAAAACAAAAACATACAATGATGAAATAAGAACATTTTGTACAAATCCTGGAGGTTTTGTTGCTAAAGAAAATTACTATGGATATATATGTGTAAATGGGCATTCATTAAAAGATATCAAATCAAATAATTCGAATTTTGCATTTATTAGTAAAGTTAATTTAACAGAACCAGTTACAAATACAAGAGAATATGGTGAATCGATTGCTAAAATTGCAAATGTTTTGGGTGATTCAAAACCAATAATTCAAACACTTAGAGACTTGAAAAGTGGTAGAAGAAGTAATTGGGGTAGAATAAATAAATCATTTATTACACCAACTTTAGAGGATTGTGTGGTAGGTGATTTAGCACTTGTACTTCCTCATAGAATAATAGTAAATATATTAGAAGGACTAGAAGAACTTGATAAAATAATTCCAGGTGTGAATAATGATGAAACACTCCTTTATGGACCAGAGATAAAGTTCTTTAGTAATGAAATAACAACAGATGATAATTTTAAGCTTGATAATTATAATGTATATTTTATAGGTGATGGTGCTGGTAAAGCAGGTAATATAGTTACAGCAGCTGCAACTGGACTTGTATCTGCTAGAGATATACTTAAAAGAACAGAGTAGTTCTTTTTTTTCTATATGAATAATGATATAATATTTTTTAAGGAAGTGGTATTCTTGGATTTAAATAAAAAAGTAGCTTTTGTAACTGGTGCGTCTATTGGACTTGGAAAAGGTTTAATAGAAGAGTTATCAAAAAATGGATGCAATGTAATAATTGGATATAATAAAAGTAAAGAAAAAGCAGAGTGGCTAAAAAAATATATAGAAGAAAAATATAATGTAAAAGCATTAAGTATTAAATGTGATGTAACAGATGAAAATTCTATAAAAAATACGATAACTTATATTGTGGATAACTTTGGTAAGATAGACATTGTTATAAATAATGCTGCTTATGCACAGGATAATTATATTTATGATAAAACAAAAGAAGAATTTATGAAAGTACTTGAAACAAATTTGGTTGGGCCTTTTCTTGTTTCAAAATATGCATATAAATATATGAATGATGGTATAATTGTTAATATCTCATCAAAAGATGCTGTTAGCACATATAATGATATAAGTATGGATTATTGTGCAAGTAAGGCTGGACTTAATTTATTAACTAAAACTTTATCCCTTGCGCTAAAAAATGTTAAAGTCATTGCAGTTATGCCTGGGTGGATTGATACAGAAAGCATAAGGGAGATGAACCCAGAATTTTTAGATAGTGAACTTAAAAGAATAGGTCAAGAAAAATTATCCACAGTAGAAGATGTATCAAAGCAAATAATTAATATTATAAAAGATGAACAGATTAAAAGTGGTATGATAATAGAGTTGGAGGATTAGTATGGACGAAAAAATAATAAAATTAGTAAATGATTCAGAGAAAAAATTAGATAAAGAGTTTAAAAAAATAGATGAAATTTGTGAATATAATAGTTTGAAAGTTTTAAATGCTTTTTGGAACAATAAATTATCAGAAGCACATTTTTCACAAACAACAGGTTATGGATATGATGATATTGGTAGAGATGTAATAGAAAAGATATATGCTGAAATTTTTGGCGCAGAGGATGCTCTTGTTAGAAGTCAATTTATATCAGGTTCACATGCTCTTACAGTTGCTTTATTTGCGTATTTAAGACCTGGTGACACTATGCTTAGTATAAGTGGACTTCCTTACGATACACTTCATGAAGTTATAGGTATTGTTCCAAATGATAGCTCATTAAAATCATTTGGTGTAAATTATGAACAAATCGATTTAATTAATGATGATTTTGATTATGAAAAAATAGAAGAAAGATTAAACAAATCAAAAGTAAAGTTAATTGAAATACAAAGATCAAAAGGATATTCTACAAGAAAAAGTATTTCAAATTCAAAAATAAAAAAAGTAGTAGATTTAATTAGAAATTATGATAAAGACGTAATTATTATGGTTGATAATTGTTACTGTGAATTTGTAGATAAGGTTTCACCAATTGAAATGGGTGCGGATATAATAGTTGGTTCACTTATAAAGAATTTAGGTGGAGGAATTGCTCCTAATGGTGCTTATATCGTTGGTAAAAAAAGATTAGTAGATTTAGCGGGTGAAAGATTAACGCTTCCAGGTGAAGGTAGGGAAGTAGGTCCAACACTTGGTATTAATAAACAAATTTTAGAGGGGTTATTTTTTTCACCAAGTGTGGTTGCATCAGCACTTAAGACTGCTGTACTTGCAAGTAAAGTATTAGAAGAATTAGGATATAAAGTAGAACCAAGATACAATGATGAAAGAGTAGATATTGTTCAAAATATTGAATTTGGAAACGAAGAGGATTTAGTTAAGTATTGTCAAGGTATTCAAATGGCATCACCAGTAGATTCATTTGCTATTCCTATGCCATGGGATATGCCTGGGTATGAAGATAAAGTAATAATGGCGGCTGGTACATTTACACAAGGTTCTTCAATAGAACTTTCTTGTGATGGTCCAATTAGAAAACCATATATTGCATATATGCAAGGTTCTTTAACTTATGAATATGGTAAAATTGCTATAATAAAAGCAGTTTCTAATTTGACAAAATAAGTAATATAATCTATACTAGCCAGTTAGTTGATGCTTTAAAGGGGGATTAATATGAATTATAATAAAGAAGTAAGAAAAAGTATTAATAGATTAAATGAAAATTTCAAAAACACTTTTGGACCAAATTTATACATGGATGGATCATTTGATATAAAATTTGATGGCTCTTTAGATACTGATGAAGATAAAATTGCTAAAGTTTTTGATACAATGCTTAAAATGACTGCATATAATGATTTGTATTCAAAATATGCATTGATGCAAGAATGCAATACATTATCTGAATTTGATAGTGAAGTATTTGAAATGTTAAAAAATATATCATCTTTTGACGAATTTAGTGATAAAATTTCTTCTTCAACAGAATTATTTTCTTTAGCAATGAAAGAAATGATAGAATTTTATAATTCTAGTGTTTTTCATAAAATTCTTAGAAGAAAATGCTTAAATGAAAATGATATTAATAATATTAAAAGAATAAATACTTTATTTGATTCTGATTTAGAAAGTTACAATAAAGATGTAGATGCAGAATATATTGGTAAAAAAGTATCATCTTGTATGAATTCAAAATATTCTGTAGAAGATTTATTAGATGAATCCGCAATATTCTTACATACATTTTTATTGCTTGATAAAAAATCTGCTGAAAAAATCCTTCTAGAGATGATTAAAAATAATGTTTTAATAATAAATTATATGGAAAAGATGAATGAATTATATAATGATGAACTTTTAACTGTTGAAGTAGAAAGTGATAATTATAATTTAGAATATGTAAAAAAATATTTGGAAAATCATGATATTGATAAATTACCTTATGATTTAATTTATCAGATAAATGCTAATAATGTGATTTTTTATAGGTTAAATAGTGAAATTTATAATATAAGTGTATCAGATGATAAAGAAAAAATACTTGGTTCTGTGAAAAAATATGAATTAAAGGATAAATAATATGTATAGTGATGAAGAAATAAATGAAATAGCAAAAAAATCGATTTATGATAATAAACTTAATAAAATAAGTGATAATTTATATTTATCAAATAGACAGATAGAAATTTTAAAAAGATATGAAATTGATTATAAAAAATTTAATGATATAAAGTCTTTAATGTACGAAGTAGAAACAGCACTTGAAGAAGTTTATGATGCGGATGATTTACAAGTACTTTCAATTGAACTTTCTGAATTTAATTATTATCATAATACAAATAAATAGGAATTAATTTCCTTTTTTTATTTCGTCAATTTCTTTTTGCAGAGCATCCATCATCTTTTGCATCATAACTATTGTTTGTTCACTATCGCTTTTAGTATTATTAAGGCCACGCTCTTGCATAACTTGCTTATAAAAAGCATTTGTACAAAGAATTTGTGCGACAAGCATAAGCCAGTTTCCAAGTGCATTTTGTTCATTTGCTGTTGTATCATCTATTAATAAATAACCAACTGCAACAGCGCTTAATGAAAATAATTTTGGTGGTATGTTTGGTATTAAATTCATAGTAAAACTCCTCATTAAATTGTATGAAATGTGATTGATATTCTTTATAAAATGTAATTCATAAATTTAAAAAAGTTATTAGTGTACAGTTTTTTTAGTAATTTGTGATTATACTAGCCAAAAAAATAAAAATGTTATATTATTATAATGAGTGAAGGAGTTAATTGTATGGATGAGAAAAAATATTTAAATGAAGAGAAATATCAAAAAACTGAGAAAAGTATTACTGTATTTGCAATATTAATTTTAGTAGTTGGGTTACTTATAGGTGGTTTTTTAATATATCGTGGTATTGCAAAGCCAGCGACTTCTAAAGTTGATGTTTTGGAAAAAAATCTTAAAGAAAAAAGAAATGAACTTATAAGCAAGGGAATAGAGTATGATGAAAGTTCTGAATATACTGATGGTGAAAAATATGATTTATATATTATAACTAAAGCACTTGATCCTAGTTTTCAATATTGCGAATTTGATGAATACAAAAATAATTCTATAACTAAAGAATATTGTGCTGCTAAAAATAGTATAAGCGAATTTTCAAATAGTACTTCAATCATGTTTGGTGCATTTATTTGTTTTGCAACAATTGTTATTTTTACTTCTGTTTTTACTTTTGCAAAAAGAAGACATATTCTTGCATTTACAACACAACAAACTATGCCTATTGCTAAAGAAAGCATTGATGAAATGGCACCAACTATTGGAAATGCAGCTGGTTCTATTGCAAAAGGTATTAAAAATGGCTTAGAAGATGAAAATGATGACAATTACAGATCGTAATTGTTTTTCTTTTATTGAACTCTAAAAATATATTTGTATAATTCTTATTGGTTGTAATTTGTTCTAAAAATATAAATAATTATTTTTGTTAAAAAATTATCGCTATTGACTTTATTTGAAATAAACTTTATACTAAAAGTATATATAGATTAAATAATATTAATATATATAAATAAAAATCATGGAGGGAAAATATGGAAAAATTATTATTTTCTACTCTTGGATTGATTTTTGGCGCACTACTAACAATATTTGGTGCAGTACTTATAATGAAGTCAAAAGAAAAGAAATCTGATAATATAATTGAAAAAGCAAAAAAAGAAGCAGAAAAATTAAAAAGAGATACTATCTTAGAAATAAAAGAAGAACAATATAAATTAAAACAAGATGTAGATAGAGAAGTTAAAGAGAAAAAACTTGAAGTAAAGGATTTAGAAGATAGATTACAACAAAGAGAAAATAGTATAGATAGAAGAGATCAAATTCTTCAAGATAGAGAAAATTTATTATCAGAAAAAGAAAACAATTTAGTACAAAGACAAAAGGATATTCAGGCGTTAGAAGAGAAAACTGATGGGGTTTTAAAAGAGCAACTTGAAAAACTAGAAAAGATTTCTGGATTTTCTAAAGAAGAAGCAAGAAAAATGGTCATGAAACATGTTGAAGAATCAATGACTAAAGAAATTGCAGCATATATAAAAGACAAGGAAGCAGAAGCAAAACTTGATGTTGATAAAAAGGCAAAAAATTTATTAACACTTGCAATGCAAAAATATGCGTCAGATGTTACAAATGAGGCTACGATATCAGTAATTAATTTACCAAATGATGATATGAAAGGTAGAATTATTGGTAGAGAAGGAAGAAACATAAGAACAATTGAGGCAGTAACAGGTGTTGATTTAATTATTGATGATACACCAGAAACAATAGTTCTTTCTAGTTTTGATCCACTTAGAAGAGAAATTGCAAAGGTTACAATTGAAAATTTAATAAAGGATGGAAGAATACATCCAGGTAGAATTGAAGAAATATATGATAAGACATGCAAAGAAATAAATGCAAAAATCATTGAAAAAGGTGAAGAAGCAATATTTGGACTTGGAATATCTAAAATTGATCCTGAATTAGTTGAAATTATTGGTAAATTACATTTTAGAACAAGTTATGGTCAAAATGCGTTACAACATTCTATTGAAGTTGCTAATTTGGCAGGACTTTTAGCTGCAGAAGTTGGGGAAAATGTTTCACTTGCTAAGAGAGCTGGGTTACTTCATGATATTGGTAAGGCAATTGATTTTGAGGCTGAGGGAAGTCATGTAGAAATTGGTGAAAAGATTGCAAAAAAATATGATGAAGATGAAGTTGTAATAAATGCGATTGCATCACACCATGGTGATACTCCTGCAACAAGTATTATTTCTTCATTAGTTGCAATTGCAGATACAATTAGTGCATCAAGACCTGGTGCTAGAAATGATTCTTTAGAAAACTATGTAAAGAGATTGCAACAATTAGAAGAAATTGCAAATTCATTTGATGGTGTAGAAAAATCATTTGCAATGCAGGCTGGAAGAGATTTAAGAGTTATTGTAAAACCTGAAGAGATGGATGAATTAACATCTATCAAAGTTGCACGTGATATTAAAGACAGAATTGAAAATGAAATGCAATATCCTGGTACAATAAGAATAACTGTAATAAGAGAAACAAGAGCAGTAGAAGAAGCAAGATAATGCTTCTTTTTTGTTATAAAAATGTAAATATAATTATTTCTTTATTTCAAGTATATTAAATTATATCAGTTTAAATAATTTAATGATATAATTATAATGCGAGGTGTTTATGGAGTTTTTTAAAAATTTAAAATTTGCATGGAATTATGCAAAAAATCAAAAGAAAAATTTGATATGGTTTATAATTGTTAATATTTTAATAATTGTAATAAGTGTTGTTGTACCAATATTGTCTGCCAAAATAATTGTATATTTAACAGATAATGAATTTCATCAATTATTATTAATTGCTTTTGTTATTTTACTAATTGAATGGTTTAGAAATGTTTGTAATTATTTTAAAAGACATAATAGTAATATTTTGTTTAGGGAGACATATATAAATCTTCAAACATGTTTAGGTAAAGAAATATTAAAGATAGAAAATAAAGATATAGATAGTACAGGTTCTGGATTATTTATTCAAAGACTAACTAATGATACATCAAAATTATCAGATATATTTCCTATGCTTATTGATTTTTTAACAAATATTGTCACTGATATTGGTATTTTTGTAGCTATTTTCATAATAAATAAAGTTGTATTTATTTACATGATGATTGCGACTATAATACTATATTTAATAGAAAGAAAAAGAGTAAAATTAAGAAATGAAAATGATAAAAAATTCAGAAAAATGAACGAAAAAGTTTCAAGCTTTGTTGGTGAAATGGTTAGAGGAATAAGAGATGTTAAAATGCTTAATTCTGAAGATAGTTTTACAAATGAATTACATAATAAAGTTATTGAATTAAATACAGAAAGATATAGAATGAATAAGGTTGATAGAAACTATAATTTATATCGTGGAACACTTCTTGATCTAAAGGATTTTTTTCTTATAGTTTTATTAATATTTTTAATAGAAAATAAAGATATTACTATTGCAAGCGCATTAATAATACATAATTATTCAAGTAGAATATCAGATGTAATATATTGGATTGGGTCATTACTTGAAAGAGTTAAGGATTTTAATTTATCAGTAGATAGAATTAAAGAAATAATGAATGGTGATAAATTTGAAAAAGAATGTTTTGGAAACAAACATATAGACAAAGTTAATGGTGATTTTGAATTTAAAGATGTTACATTTGCTTATGATGAAAAGAAAATACTAGACAAAATAAATTTTAAAGTTAAAGCAAATAGTACTGTAGCATTTGTCGGTAAAAGTGGTGCAGGTAAAACAACAATATTTAATCTTTTATGTAAGTTATATAATATAGATTCTGGTGAAATAACAATAGATGGAATTAATATTAATGAGTTAGATAAAGACTCAATAAGAGGTAATATTACAATAATTAATCAAAGTCCATATATTTTTAATCTTAGTATAAGAGATAATTTAAGATTAGTAAAAGAAGATATTACTGAAGAAGAGATGATAGAAGCATTAAAAGTTGCTTGTTTAGATGATTTTATTAATACACTTCCTGATAAATATGATACAGTTGTTGGAGAAGGTGGAGTAAATTTATCTGGTGGACAAAAACAAAGACTTGCGATTGCTAGAGCATTAGTTCAAAAAACAGAAATTATTTTATTTGATGAAGCTACAAGTGCACTTGATAATGAAACACAAAAGAAAATACAAGAAGCAATAAATAATATGAAAGGCGAATATACTATTTTAATTATTGCTCATAGATTTTCAACTATATTAAATAGTGATAAAATTATGGTATTAGATAATGGAAAAATAACTGCAGAAGGAACACATGAAGAATTGTTAAAGAAATCAAAAGAATATAAAAAATTATATGAATCAGAATTAAAAAAAGACAAATAAAAAAAGTTCATTATTTTGAACTTTTTTTCGTTAATATATATTTTGCATAATATTCTTCATATGTAATATTTTCTTTTTGTATAACACTTGCTGCTTTTACTCCAACATATCTAATATGCCAGCTTTCAGCAGAATATCCAGTTATATCTTCCCATTCCTTTTTATATCTTATTATATATCCATACTTATACGCATTTTTAGTAAGCCATTTATATTCTTCACCTTTAGTAGTTATTGTCCAAATATTAGCAAGATCAAGTGCTAAACCTAATTCATGTTCTGAGAAACCAGGTCTTGCAGCATATTTATCTGCTTTTTCTTGTCCATTTTCATCAATATAATTTTTGTATATTATATTTTGATAATTGTATCCTCTATAAGCAGATTCAGCATAAAATTTAACGCCATCTTTTCTAGATGCATTACACATTTCTTTAAATTTTTCATATGCCTCTTTTCTAAGAGTTAATGTCCCATACATATTATTTGCATAATCATCTTCCATATCAACTAAATCTTTTGGTTCATAATCTTCTGGTATTTCATAATATTTATTCGCAAGAGTAGTTATTTCATCAGGATTTTTAATAAATTCACTATCTTCGTAATAAGTTTTATCCATATTTAATTCTATTCTAATAACAACATCTTCTAAACTTAAATCTTTATGTTTTTCTTGATATTTTAAATATCTATTATATTTTGAGTATTTGAATAAATCAAGTTTTATATATTCTTCAAAATCTTTACTATATTTTTTATCAAGAAAATCAGTAATTTGTGATTTATTTAGATTTCTAATTAAATAATCAATAGTGTTTTTATTATATCCTTTATCATATAGTTTTAATATATAATCATCAGTATTATCATTTATTTTTTTCTTTTCTTTTAGGTAGTTTAAAGTATTCTTTGCTTCAGAACCTGTATATTGAACCTCAAACATAGCATCAATTATGTCAGTATATTTTGTATTTGATAAATATAGTGGTAAATGTGCAAGCTTTACTCTATTAATAAGTATGATTGGAATTATAATAATAAGCACTAAAAATGCTTTTGCAAGATTTCTTCTAAATTTATAATTTGGTTTTTTCTTAGCCAAAATATCACCTTCCTTATTATCTTAATTATATCAAATAGATGTAATTTGTTCTACAAATTTTTCAAATAATTTCATAAATTATTATATTTATTCATAGTTTTTATTAGAGGTGTAATATGAAAAAAGTTTTAATAGTATTATTTTTATCTTTTATGTTTATTACAAATGTAAAAGCAGAAGATTTAGGGCTTACAGAGAGCGCTAAAAGTTCTATATTAATAGAAGCATCAACAGGTGAAATTATTCATGAAAGTAATTCAAATGAAAGATATGCGCCTGCTTCAATGACTAAAATAATGAGTTTAATACTTATTATGGAAGAACTTGAAAAAGGTAATTTATCACTTGATGAAAAAGTAAAGGTAAGTGCGACAGCGGCATCTATGGGTGGATCTCAAATATATTTAGAAGCTGGAGAAGAGATGACTGTTAATGATTTGCTTAAAGCAATATGTGTAGGATCTGCGAATGATGCTGTTGTTACTCTAGCAGAAAGAATATCAGGAACAGAAGAAGCATTTGTATTTAAAATGAATGAAAAAGTAAAAAGCATGGGACTTAAAAATACTAATTTTAAAAATGCAACGGGATTAGATACTGCAAATCACTATAGTTCAGCATATGATATGGCTTCTATGGCAAGAGAACTTGTAAGACATAAAAAAATACTTGAATATTCTGGAATATATGAAACATATTTAAGACAAAATACTAAAAATAAATTTTGGCTTGTTAATACAAATAAATTAATAAAAACATATGATGGAATGGATGGATTAAAAACAGGTTATACAAAAGAAGCTGGTTATTGTTTAACTGCGACTGCTAAAAGAAATAATATGAGATTAATAGGTGTAATTATGGGAGAAGAAACAAGTGCTAAAAGAAATGAAGAAATGAGTAAAATGTTAGATTATGGATTTAATCTTTATACAGTAAAGGGGTATTTAACAACAAAAACTAAGGTTGGTACATTTAAAAATGATAAGAGTAAGACAGGAAGAGTAAATGTAGTTCCAACACAAGATATAAATGTTCTTAATAAAAAAGGTAATAAAGATAGAGAATTAAGCTATAATCTAGAAATAATAAAAAAGGATATTCCTATTAAAAAAGGTGATGTAATTGGATATTTATCAGTTTATGAGAATAACAAGGAAATATATAAAATAAATGTTACTGTTGATGAAGATATAGAAAGAGCAAATATTCTTGAATTACTACTTAGAAATATAAAAGATATTATGACTGGTGAAAATATAATGTAAGAAAATATGGACAATTGAGTTCATATTTTTTTGTAGATAGTGTATAATTAATTTACAGGAGAAAATAATGAGAAAAAGTAAATTATTAGTGACAATTTTATTATGTAGTCTTTCTTTTTTATTACTAACAGGATGTTCAAATGATTCTGATAAAAAAGCAAATTGCTCATCTTTAGAATGTATAAAAAAAATAAAAGTTGATAATACAGTAGAAGAAGTAAATAAAATTATAGGTGTAAAAGGTGTTTTATATGATAAAGAAAATAAGTTTTATAGATATGATTTAGATAATGGTGAAACAATTACTTTAAAATATTATTCAAGTAATAAAGCAACTATAATCGCATCATATAATAAAAAGAAACTAGCAAACAGAAAAGTAGATTTATCCAATTTAAATAGTTTAAAAAAGAAAGTTAGTTCAGGTATTACATATGACAAGTTTAAAGAAGAAATAGGAGGAGTAGATGGTACTCTAATTGAAAAATCAGAATCAAGTAATAAATATTTCTGGGCTTCTAAAGATGGAGGTTATATAACAGCTATATTCAAAAATAAAGATAATAAATGTTTCTATTTTTATGGGTATGGTGATGTGAGATAAGGTCTTATTTAGGGCTTTTTATTTTACTGTTTTTAATGTATAATATTTTCTAGAAATGAAGTGATTTATATGAAGTTATTATTACATATTTGCTGTGCACCATGTAGTATTATGTGTATAAAAAAATTAAGAGAAGAAGATATTGATGTTACAGGTTTTTGGTATAACACAAATATTCATCCTTATATGGAATATAAAGCTAGGCGAGATACTTTAAAGAAGTATAGTGAAATGATTAACTTAGACGTAATATATAAAGATGAATATGGTCTTAGAGAGTTTACTAAAAATACTATTAATATACTTGATAATAGATGTAGATATTGTTACTATTCAAGACTTGATGAAGTAGCTAGATATGCAAAGGAAAATGGTTATGATGCATTTTGTACAAGTCTTCTTATAAGTCCATATCAAAAACATGATTTAATTAAAGAGGTAGGAGAAGCTTTAGAAAAAAAATATGGTATTAAATTTTATTATTATGATTTTAGACCATATTTTAAAGAAGGCAGAGAAGAAGCAAAAAGACTTGGACTATATATGCAAAAATACTGTGGATGTGTTTTTAGTGAAGAAGAAAGATATTTAAATTATATTATAAAAGACAAAGAAAGAATGAGTGAAATAAGATTAGTTAAACCATCTACTATGTTTCAAAATGAAATAAAAAATTATTTAATAGAAAAGAAAAGAGAATTTAATGGAGTGGATGATTCTTGTGATTATTTAGTTATAAGAAAAGATGATAAAAAGTTAATTGGTATGATTGAAAATGTTAAAGATAATAAATTTACTTTGTTAAATGAAGAACAAAATAAAGGTTATGAAGATGAAATAATAAAATTAATTGAACTAAAAAAATTATTATATGGAGGTAAAAATGAATAATAATGAATATATGAAAGTTGCTGTAGAAGAAGCAAATATTAATATGAAAGAAAATTTTGTAAATGGTGGACCTTTTGGAGCAGTAATAGTTAAAGAAGGCAAGATAATATCAAGAGCGCATAATACTGTTTTAAAAAGTAAAGATGCAACAGCACATGCAGAAGTTAATGCAATTAGAGAAGCATCAAAAGTACTTAATACACATGATCTATCAGGATGCATTCTTTATACAAGTGCTGAACCTTGTCCAATGTGTTTATCAGCTATTATATGGGCTAATATAAAAGAGGTTTATTATGCAAATACTAAAGAAGAAGCAAATGAAATAGGTTTTAGAGATGATATAATTTATGAATATATAAAAGGAAATAATAGGAATTTAATTAATTTACATAAATTAGATGAAGAAACTGCTAAAGAAGCATTTGATAGTTTTAAAAATAGTTTGGATAAAGAAATATATTAAGAAAATTGGTGAAAATATCAATTTTCTTTTAATTTATAGGGGAATTCTAGTTATAAAGAGAGAATATAACATATGAAAGGGTTATTTTATACAAGTGAGAGGAGGCAATTATACAGGAAATAAATATTAAAATTATGAACAGTTAAAAAGAAAAATTTTATTAAAAATTAAAATAGAACAAATGTTTGAAAAACACTTGATTTTGTTTTTAAGTTGAGTTATAATAGAAATGTATTAAGCTACAAGGAGGAAAAAATAGATGGCAAAAACAAATGAAACAGATAAGGACAAGATATTATCACAAGTTCTTTTAGATATAGAAAAGCAATTTGGTAAAGGTGCAATAATGAAACTTGGAGATGACACTCATAATGAAATAGCAGTATCACCAAGTGGATCACTAACACTTGATTTAGCTTTAGGTGTTGGAGGATATCCTAAAGGAAGAATTATTGAAATATATGGACCAGAATCATCTGGTAAAACTACGTTTGCACTTCATGCAATAGCAGAAATTCAAAAAGCAGGTGGAAGAGCAGCTTTTATAGATGCTGAACATGCTTTAGACCCAGTATATGCTAAAAATTTAGGAGTAAATATAAATGAGTTGTTACTTTCTCAACCAGATACAGGTGAACAAGCACTTGAAATTTGTGAAGCATTAGTTAGAAGCGAAGCAATAAATATTGTTGTAATAGATTCAGTCGCAGCACTTGTACCACAGGCTGAAATAGAAGGTGAAATGGGTGATTCACATGTTGGTCTTCAAGCAAGATTGATGAGTCAAGCACTTAGAAAATTATCTGGAACAATTAATAAAACAAATACAATTGCAATTTTTATTAACCAATTAAGAGAAAAAGTTGGTGTTATGTTTGGTAATCCTGAAACTACACCAGGAGGAAGAGCATTAAAATTCTATTCAACAATTAGAATGGATGTAAGACGTAGTGAACAAATAAAACAAGGTGATAGCGTTATCGGTAATAAAACTACAGTTAAGATTGTAAAAAATAAAGTTGCACCACCATTTAAAACAGCTGTTGTTGAAATTATGTATGGTGAAGGTGTAAGTAGAGTTTCTGAAATAATTGATTTAGGTGTTGAAGCAGGTATCATTGATAAAAGTGGTGCTTGGTACTCATATAATGGAGAAAAGTTAGGTCAAGGTAAAGAAACTGTTAAAGCATTATTAAAAGAAAATGATAAATTAAGAGATGAACTTGAACAAAAAGTTAGAGAACATTTTAATATGGCAATAAAAAAAGAAAAATAAAAAAAATTCTATATGATGTTAATTTAAAATATCAAACATCAATATAGATTTTTTTTATATTAAATAACTTTTGTCCCCAAGCCTTTTTTTAGCATATTCTTCATATAATGCTTTAAATCTTTCATAATGGACAACTTCTCTTTCTCTTAAGAATGAAAGAGGTGCTAAAATATCTTCATCATCAGTTAAATCCATTAGATTTTCATATACTGTTCTTGCTTTTTGTTCAGCAGCCATATCTTCAGCAAGATCTGTTAAAGGATCACCAGTTACAGCAAAATATGCGGCAGTAAAAGGTATTCCGTTAGCATTTTGTGGGTAAACAGCATTTTTGTGTTCAGTATACTGACTTCCAAGACCTGCTTTTTTTAACTCTTCAGGAGTCGCACCGTCTAAAAGTTGATATACCATCGCACTTATTATTTCAAGATGTGCCATTTCTTCAGTTGCTATATCAGAAAGAATAGCTTTACCTTTATCATCTGGCATTGTATATCTTTGATTTAAATATCTAAGAGTTGCACCAAGTTCACCAGCATAACCACCATTTTGTGTGATTATATATTTAGCCATTTCAACATTTTTATTTTTTATATTTACAGGAAACTGTAATTTTTTTTCATATTTCCACATAAGAACCTCCTACTGTCTTTCCCATGGCCATGGACTATTTATCCAAGACCAAGGAGAGCCTTCATTTGAATTTAAAATAATATTTCCGAATCTTTTTTCATATTCTTTTAAGTATTTATTACTTATTTCTGAATATTGATTATAAAGCCCAATAGCCTGTGCATCATTTGGATATATGTCTAAATATAAATTAAGTTCATGAGCTGCGAAAGCATACATTTGAATTTTTTGCATTAACTCATCTCTTTCATTCATTGGCTTAATATTTGCAACATATTTGTAAGGCCAGAAATAATAATCAAAAAGATTACCTCTATTTAGTGCTTCACTTGGAGAAACTATGCTATATAATTCTTTATTTTCATTCATTTTTATCATCCTTTCATTTTTTATATTATGTATAATATTTATATTTGAATGAGCATTTGCCTATTGAGTATAAAACAAATGTTTGATATAATAAACATGGAGAAGAGATTATGGAAAGAATAGTTTTACATATAGATGTTAATAGTGCTTTTTTATCTTGGTCTGCAGTTAAACTTCTAGAAGAGGGATATAAAAAAGATATTAGAAATGAAGTTGCCGTTGTTGCGGGAGATCCCAAAAAAAGACATGGAATAATAGTGGCTGCAAGTATTCCAGCAAAAAAACTAGGGATAAAAGCGCCAATTAATTTGTATGAAGCAAGAAAAAAATATAAAGATTTAATAGTTGTAAAACCTGATCATAATTATTATTATAAAAAATCAAAGGCAATGATGGATTTTTTAAAAAAATTATTTCCAGAATTTCAACAATATTCAATAGATGAATGTTTTATAGAATATACATCTATGAAAAGAATTTATGGTGATGAAGTAAAGTTTGCTTATAAATTAAAAAATGAAATATATAAAAGATTTGGTTTTACAGTTAATGTTGGTATAGGTAATAATAAATTATGTGCTAAAATGGCATCAGATTTTGAAAAACCTAATAAAGTTCATACATTATATGAATATGAATTTAAAGACAAGGTATGGAATTTAGATATATCGGAGTTATTTATGGCTGGTAAATCATCATGTAAAAAATTAAGAGAACTTAATATAAATACTATTAAAGACCTTGCATGTGCAGATTATAATATGATTGTTCGTAATTTAAAAGGAATTGGTAAGATGCTTTATGAATACGCAAATGGTATCGATGATAGTAAAGTTGAAAATCTTTATGAAGAAAGAAAAGGAATAGGATATTCTAGAACTCTTATAGATGATTCAGATAATATTGATGAACTTTATTCATATCTTTATACTTTTTCAAAAGATATTTCATATTCACTTAGAAAAAAAGAAGTATATGCTTCTACATTAATGGTAACTATTAGAAATTATGAATTTAAAACAGTAAATCATCAAAAAAAGTATACAAATTCATTTTGTTTAACAAATGATATATATGAGAAAGCAAAAGAATTATTTAATGAGTTTTGGGACAAAGAGCCAGTAAGATTAATAGGACTTAGAGCAACTGATTTTACAAGTACGAATAGTGTGCAGCTATCTATGTTTGATAAAAATAATGATAGTTATAAAGAAGAACAATTACAGAAACTAGTTGATAATATTAATAGTAAACTGGGTAGTTCATCTGTAACACTTGGTGTGAAAAAATAATATTTGTATGGTATAATCTTATAAAGAATATTAGAAGTTTAATATAGGAGTTTTGCTATGAAGAAATATAAAAAAATGAAAAATGATTATTATGAATTTTTATATGACGAAAAATATCAAAAAGAAATTGAAAAAATTTTTGAATATTCAACTAAAAAATTAATTGAAAACTTAAAATATTTTGGTGAAGAATCTTATGGTAATGTTATTAAAGTTTCATTTTTTGATAGTAGAGAAGACTTTTTTAATAGAATTCACGAAATAGATAAAAATGCAAATCCACCTGTATGGGCATCTGGTTGTTTTTATGGGGGAGAAAATCAAATATTATTTCCAGAATGTGATATTAATAAAAAATTCTTTACACCTGCACATGAAACTTGTCATTTGTTATTTCTTAAGTATGTTTATTCAAATTATAAAAATAATAAAAGAATAGTATGGCTTGATGAATCATTTGCTGCTAATTTTTCTGGTGAAGTACAAAATAATATAAATAATGGTATATTTATAAATCAAATAAAAAAATATATAGGTGCTGTACTTCCAAATATGAATGATATATCGTTTGAAAATAAAAATATAAAAACAAAAGAGTATAATGCATATGATTTCTTCCATATAATAGGTAGATATTTAATTGAGACAAATAATAAAGATAATTTGTTAGAATTATATAAAGATGAAGGAAGAGTTTTAAATTTAGGAGAGACAATCTTAGGTGATAGTATTGATTATTTTATAAAAAAATATAATTTATTAGAAGATGAAACTATTAAATCAATTTAAAATGTTAAGTAAAAAATATAAACTAGCATTTTTTCTTCTTATATAAATAATTGCTATGGTATAATTTATTTGGGAATAATAAAATTATATTGTATTTTGAAAGATGGTGAAATTATGAATGAAAATATATTAGCGGTATGCATGCCAGGTAATGAAAGCGAATTAAGTTTAGATTTTTTATTTCAATCAGATGATTATAAAACAATTAGTGTAAAAAATGAATTTCAGTTTGAATGCTTTTTAGATGATATTGATGATATAAGTATTTTGAAACAAAAAAACAAAATATATTATCATATTGATCTTGTTAAAGAGTATTTAAAAAAGAATAACGAAAAATTATCAAAAAAACTAAAAATAGAAAAATTTAATCCAAATAATGAATTTGTATTATTTAAACTTCTTGCGGATAATGGAATGGCTGTTCTTGCTAATTCTGAATACATGTCACTTTTGTTTGTGCCAGAAAAATTAAAAAAATCACAAAAAAATAGTTTAATGATGTTAAAAAGTATGATTAATCCTGAACAAAATTTTTCTTGTATTGTATCAGGAGATGAATATAATCTTGAAAATGTAAAATATAATGAAATATTAAATTTTCTTGATATTGAAAAACAAAGAAAGAGGATGTAAAAAATGAATGAAGATATAATTAAACAAATTGCACTTGAATTAAATATTAGAATAGAACAAGTAAAAAGTACATTAAAAATGTTAGAAGATGGCAATACAATACCATTTATTGCAAGATATAGAAAGGAAGTAACTGGTAATCTAGATGAAGAACAAATAAGATCAATTAGTGAAGTTTATGAATATCAAGTTAATTTACTAAAAAGAAAAGAAGATGTTATTAGATTAATAGATGAAAAAGGTTTATTAACAGATAAAATAAAAACAGAAATAATGAATGCTTCAAAATTAGTAGAAGTAGAGGATTTATATAGACCATATAAAGAAAAGAAAAAAACAAAAGCAACAGAAGCAATTAAAAACGGTCTTGAAGGTTTAGCCAAAATTATATTAAGCTTTCCAAAAGAACTTTATACTGTGGATAAATTCTTAAATGATAATGTTAAAACTAAAGAAGATGCTATTGAGGGTGCTAAATACATAATTGCAGAGTATATAAGTGATAATGCTTATTATAGAAAATGGATAAGAAATGATATATATAATAACTCTAAAATAGTTACTAAGAAAAAGAAAAATGCTGTTGATGAGAAAAAAGTTTATGAAATGTATTATGATTATTCTGAAGACGTTAAGTATATAAAACCACATAGAGTACTTGCTGTAAATAGAGGAGAAAAAGAGGGGGTACTAAGTGTTTCACTAGAATATAATAAAGAATATATTTATAATTATTTAGAGAAAAAACTTATAAAAGATGAGAATTCAGAATGTGCAGTATATGTAAAAGATGCAATAGTTGATTCATATAAAAGATTAATTGGACCAAGTGTTGAAAGAGAAATTAGAAGTGAACTTACTGAAAAAAGTGAAGAAGGAGCAATAGAAGTATTTGCTAAAAACTTAGAAAATTATTTACTTACTCCTCCAATGAAGGATAAAATGATATTAGGTTTAGATCCAGCATATAGAACAGGTTGTAAATTAGCTGTTATAGATTATACTGGTCAAATGCTTGATATAAAAGTAATATATCCTCATGAGCCTAAAAATGATTTTGAAGGCAGCAAAAAAATTGTACTTGATTTAATAGATAAATATAATATTGATGTAATAGCAATTGGTAATGGTACTGCATCAAGAGAAAGTGAAACATTTATCGCAAATGTTATAAAAGATGCAAAAAGAAGTGTAAGCTATATTATAGTTAATGAGGCTGGAGCGAGCGTATATTCAGCAAGTAAACTTGCAATAGAAGAATTTCCTAATTTACATGTTGAAGAAAGAAGTGCAATATCGATTGCAAGAAGACTTCAAGATCCACTT
>OGFG01000313.1_pt1 | contig 60211 bp, 62 predicted proteins | sample 1570761 | NCBI WGS metagenome assembly OGFG01 (sample SAMEA2581938, study PRJEB24529) | metagenome | biome: Human gut stool | place: China | collected 2011
AAATTAAGACATTTTCTCAAATGATTTATTAAGACATTATCACAAATGAATTATATGTCATAAAATACACTAAAACTGCCCATTGAAATTTCCTTAAATTTAATGTATAATAGAAGGGTATGAATACATTAAATGAAAGGAATTTTTTTATGGGATTTTTTGATAAATTAAAAAATGGATTAAATAAAACAAAAACATCTTTTGACGAGAAGATGAATGATATATTTAGTAACTTTAGAAAAGTTGATGAAGATTTGCTTGAAGAATTAGAAGAAGCATTAATTATGTCTGATGTTGGCGCTAATACTTCTGCTACAATTATAAATAATTTAAGAGAAAGAGTTAAGAAAGAAAATATTAAAGACGAGCAAGGTGTTAGAGAGGCTCTAAGAAAAGAGATTCAAGAGATTTTTGATGCTACAGATAACACTCTAAAGCTAGAAACTAAGCCAGCAGTTATCTTAGTAGTTGGAGTAAACGGAGTTGGAAAGACTACTTCGATTGGAAAAATTGCCAACAGATTAAAGAAAGATGGTAAAAAAGTTGTTGTTGCAGCGGCAGATACATTTAGAGCAGCAGCTGTTGAACAACTTGAAATTTGGGCAAATAGAGTTGGATGCGATATAGTAAAAAGAGAAGAGGGAGTTGACCCTGCATCAGTTGTATATGATGCAATTAAAATTACTAAAGAGAAAAATGCAGATGTTTTAATTTGCGATACGGCAGGAAGACTTCACAATAAGAAATATTTGATGGACGAGTTAATTAAAATAAAAAAGGTAATAGACAAAGAATTGCCAGATTCATCAGAAGAAGTACTTATGGTGCTAGATGCAACGACTGGTCAAAATGCAATTTCACAGGTTCAGGCTTTTAAAGAAACAGTGGATATTACAGGAATAGTTCTTACAAAGCTCGATGGAACTGCAAAAGGTGGAGCTGTAATAGGAATTGTAAATGAAAACAAAGTGCCTGTAAAATTTATAGGCGTCGGAGAGCAAGTTGACGACATGGAAATATTTAATAGCGAAGATTTTGTAAAGGCTTTAATTTAAGGATTGGAGGAATATAGCTTGGAAGAGAAAAAGAAAGAAGTAAAACAAGCAGAAGAAAAAATACCAAAAACTGAAGAAATTAAAGAGAATAAAAAAGAAGAAGCTAAAGAAAAAAAGAACGATAAAAAGCAAGAAAGTAATGAACAAGAAAAATCTAATAATGAAGTAAAAGCAGAGCAACAAGAAGAAACAAAAACAGCACAACAAGCAAAGTCTGCAAATACTGAAACAGAGAGTACTACTAAAAAAAGAAAAACAAGAAAGAAACTTGTTCTAGCTGTTTTAGCAATTGCTTTATTAATTATTTATATAGTTGAGAGAGGCGAATTCTTAGAAATAAAAGAGATTGGCGAGAACTACATCTCTATGTTCTGGCAGAACATGAAATATAGAGGGATAGCTGCTGTAGTTAATTTCTTGGCAATATTTACATTAACATATACAACAACAACTAAGATAAAAAGAGGCCTAAAGGTATTTTTTGAAGACGAAAAGAAAGAAATGCCAAAGCTTCCACAAAAATCAATTTCGTTTATATTTGCAACATTAGTAACAATTGGAACTACTGGAATGATAGTAGAAAAGGCATTACCATGTTTCTTTAATACACAATTTGTTACAACTGACCCTGCACTAGGCTTAGATATAGGATTTTTCGTGTTTATATTGCCATTCTTAAAATTTATAACTATATATGCATTAGTTGCGATGATTGCAGCAGTAGTATATGCAACATTGTACTACTTGATAGTGTTTAATATTTGTTTTGATGGAATATCGAGAGAATCGGTAAAAAAGAGCGGACTATTAAATAATGCACTTGGTTATTTAAAAGTAATTATAGTTTTATTTGCAATATTGATGCTTATTGGAACTTTAAATATTGGGGTACAAAAATTTATAGTATTAAATAATGATGAATCAGAGAATTATTCAATATTTGGAGCCGGAATTACAGAAACAACAATCGGGTTTTGGGGATATATTGCATTATCTGCAATTATGATAGTTTCAGCATTTAAGGCAATAAAAGAATTTAAAAAAGGAAGAACTAAAAAGGTAATAGGTTCAATATTAGTTGTTCCAGGTTATTTAGTTTCTTTACTTTTAGTAATGCTTGGATTTAATTTAATATTTGTAAATTCAAATGAACTTGATAAGGAAAAGAAATATATCGAAAATAATATAAATAATACAAAAATTGCATATGGAATAAATATAGATGAAGTTAATGTTCAAGATGGAGGAACAATTACTCAAAATGATATTACTGAAAATATTGAAACAATTCAAAATATTCCAATTGCAAATGCGTCAACAGTTTTAAAAGATTTAGAGGGATCTCAAAAAAATAAAGGATATTATAATTTTAGGTCAACTCAAATTGGGCTATACAATATTTCTGGAAAAGAGCAATTAGTATATGTAACTCCAAGAGAAATTGCAAGTTCGAAGGGAACATATAATAATAAAACATATGAATATACACATGGATTCGGAGCAATAATAACATCTGCAACATCAACAACAGATTCTGGGAATATAAACCATATTCAAAAAGCATTTGACCAAACTGATGAAGTGCTAAATATAAATGAACCAAGAATTTATTTTGGATTGGAGACAAACGATACAGTTGTAACCAATAGCAATAGCAAGAAAGAGTTTGATTATCCAACAGAAGATGCTTTGAAAAATACAGAGAATGTATATGACGGAGATGCTGGATTAAAGGCAAGTTTCTTAGATAGATTAGTTTTAGCAATAAGAGAAAAAGACGCAAAACTAGTATTTTCAGGAAATGTAAAGAGTGATAGTAAAATTCTAACAAACAGAAATATAATTCAAAGGGCAAAAACAATAATGCCATATTTAACATATGATGATGACCCATATATGGTTGTTACAAACGATGGAGAACTTGTTTGGGTGCTTGATGCATATACAACAAGCAACGAATATCCATATTCACAAAGAACAGTTCTAGAGGAAAATGGTATATCGAAAGATGAAATTAATTACATACGAAATTCTGTAAAAGTAATAATAGATGCATATACTGGGGATGTAACATTCTATAGAACAGATAAAACAGATCCCATTGCAATGGTATATGAAAAAATATATCCAGATTTATTCTCTAAAGAAGAGATACCAGAACAAATATCAGACCATTTTGTATACCCAGAATATTTATATAACATTCAAGCAAAAGTGTTAAAAAGATACCACAACATTCAACCAGATGTATTATACAGGGGAGATGATGTATGGGACATTGCAACACATAATGCAAGTAGCAAAGTTTCATCTACAAAAGGAACTGAAATAAACCCATATTATACAATGGTAAAAACAACAGACGGTACAACATCAAGATTAGGCTTAGTAATACCATTTACACCATATGAAAAACAAAATGTAACAGCATATTTAGTTGGTTCGACTGATGAAAATGGAAACAGTGTATTAAAGTTATACAACTATCCAACAGATAGCAATGTTTTAGGACCAATGCAATTAGATACTCAGCTAGGACAAGACGAGACAATTGCAAAGGAAATAGAAAACTTAAATGTTTCAGGAACAAAGCTTTCTAAAGATATAATAATAGTGCCAATAAACAATACTTTATTATATGTAGAACCAATATATCAACAATTTGTGAATGAAACAGACTCATTGCCAGTGCTAAAAAAAGTGGTAGTTGCATCTGGAAATAAAGTCGCAATAGGAAATACGTTTAGTGAAGCACTTTCAAATTTAGTTTCACAATATGCAGTCGATATTGAAATAGAGAACACCGATAGTTTAGATGAGCTTGCAGATTTAATAATAAAAGCAAACAACAATTTAAAAACATCAACACAAAGCAATGACTGGGAACAAATAGGAAAAGACACAAAAAGATTGCAAAATTTGATAAACAGATTAGAAGAAGTGAAGAAAGGAATAGACAAAAAATCAAGAGAAAACGGAAAAAAGAATACAACTGCAATAAATGAATTAGTTGATGAAAATGTTACAAATGTAACTGAATAAATAATAGTAAAAAGAGTCATCATAATAGAAAGGTGGCTCTTTTATTATGAAAAAAATAAGATTAAAAGAAAATAAAAAAATAGAAAGATTTAAATGTGATAATTCAAAAATGATGCAACTAGCTATAAATTCTAGAAATTATCACAAGAAAAAATTAGAGGAAAAACTATTAATACAATTAAATAATTTAAACAATACATTAAATAAAAACAAGGTACTGGAATTAATTGAAATTGCAGGTGATTCAAGAAAATATCTTGTTAGAAATTTCATGTCTGGAATATCAAAAGGAATTGGAATAGGAATTGGATTTTCTATAATTACAGCATTAATAGTATATGTGATGCAGAAAATAATAAGGCTAAATATACCGGTGTTAAGCCAATATATATCAGATATAGTAGAAATAGTGGAGAGGACGAAATAATACTAAATACAAAAATATCATTAGAACTTGAAATGATAAGAAAAAAACATTATAATATAAGTGAAATATAAAAGAGAGGAGAAAAATGTATATGCCTAACAATGTAAACGAAGAAATACAAAAATTTATAAATGAAGTAAAGAAAATACTAGGAGATAGATTGAAAAAAGTTATTTTATATGGTTCTTATGCAAGGGGAGATTATAATAAGAAATCTGATGTAGACATAATGATTTTAACAGACTTATCATTTGAAGAAATTGAAGAATATAGAGACAAAATATCTGATGCAGCATTTGAAATAGAGCTGAAAACAGGCATTATTTTATCTCCAGTAGTAAAGAATATAGAAAAGTATAATGTAAGGAGAAAATTTGTACCATTCTATAAAAATGTTGAGAAAGAAGGTGTGGTGTTAGTCAATGGATAGCGAAACAGTGGAAAGCTTTGCAAAATATAGATTGAACAAAGCAAAAGAAACATTAGAAACTGCAGAAATGATATTAAAAGAGGGAAAAGATCTTACTAGCGCAAACAATAGAGCGTATTATGCAATTTTTTATGCAATTAGGGCTGTATTAGCAATTGAAGAGATTGATTTTAAAAGACACAAAGATGTATTAGCATATTTTAATAAAGAATATGTAAATAAAGAAATATTTCCAAAGATGATAGGAAGAAAAATATCACAGGCACAAAGGATAAGAGAAGAAAGTGATTATGATGATGACTATGAACCTTCATTCGAGAAAACGGAGCAACAGATAGAGACAGCTAGAGAGTTAATCAAGTTGGTTGAGCAGTATATAGCTGATTACTATAAAACAAAATAAAAATTTCTTGATTTATGCACTTTTTTGTGTTATAACAAAAGTCATGAAAACAAATTAATACATATAGAAGGAGAAAGTAAAATGGAAGTAAACGAAGAAAAAAGAGCTAAATTTATGGAGAACGCAGGAAAAAGAGTAAATAAAGTAATGCATGACATTCAAATATTAGAGCCAATGGCAAGAAGTAGCGTTTATGATTTTACAAAAGAAGATGTTGAAGAAATGTTTACTGCAATGCAAGACGCATTGGATAGTGCAAAAGAGGAATTTGACAAAAAATTTGAAGGAAGAGCTAAAGCAGAAAGAAAGATGTTTTCATTTGGAACTAACCCTGTAAGCAAAGAAACAGAAGAAGCAATGCAAGAAGAAAATAATGTTGCAACTGAAACAGAAAATGTTTAAGCTAATAAAATAATTAAAAATTGATAAAAGCAGAGATGATTTTTAATAAATTATTTCTGCTTTTTACTGTTAAATTAGCGTTTACAAAAAACGGCAGATTGTAACAAAAATGTAACAAAACATATTCTATTAGAGCCTAAAGGATAACAAAAAAATAAAAAATAAAAAAGCAAAATTGTTGCTTTTGCAACAGAAAAAGTAAAAAGTTGAGGTATAATAATAGTCATAAATTGCAAAGCAATAGATTGAAAAATAATTATAATTTTCAAATCTAGGAAATATTTTTGGGGAAGGAATGTGTGTTAACAATGAAAGTAATAAAAAGAGATGGAACAATAGTTGAGTACAATGCTGAAAAGATTAGAACTGCAATAAAAAAAGCAAATAATGAAGTTTCAAAAAAACAAAAAGCTACAGATGAAGAAATTGATGAAATAATAAGATATATAGAGGATTTAAGAAAATCTAGAATATTAGTTGAAGACATTCAAGACATAATCGAGCAAAAGCTTATGGAAATAGGAAGATATGAGCTTGCTAAACAATATATTACATATCGTTACACAAGAGCTCTTGTTAGAAAAGCTAACACAACAGATCAAACTATTAAAGAGCTAATCGATGGAGAGAGTGAATACTGGAATAATGAAAATGCCAACAAAAATGCGAGAGTAGTCACAACACAAAGAGATTATCTAGCAGGAATAACAAGTACAGATATAACAAGAAGATTCCTACTTCCAGATGATGTTGTAAAAGCTCATGATGAAGGAATTATACATTTCCACGATGCTGATTATTTTGCACAAAATGCTTTAACAAACTGCGAATTAATAAACCTAGAGGATATGCTTCAAAATGGTACTATAATGAATGGTGTTATGATTGAAAAGCCTCACAGATTTATTACAGCATGTACAATAGCAACACAAATAATACTTGCTGTTACATCTTCTACATATGGTGGTGCTACTGTTTCACTTGCACATTTGGCTCCATTTGTAAGAAGTAGCTATGAAAAATATTACAAAAAATATAAAGAAAATGGATTAAGCAAAGAACAATGCGAGAAGTTTGCAAAAGAAGATACTAAAAAAGAAGTTGCTGATGGTGTTCAAACATTCAACTATCAAGTAAACTCAATGACTAATACAAATGGCCAGGCTCCATTCTTATCTGTTTGTATGTATTTAGGAGAAACAGACGAGTATAAAGAAGAATTAGCAATGATAATAGAAGAATTCCTAAACCAAAGAATATTAGGATTCAAAAATGAAAAAGGTGTATATATTACACCAGCTTTCCCAAAACTTCTTTATGTGTTAGAGGAAGATAATATACATGAGAACAGTAAATACTGGTATTTGACAGAACTTGCAGCAAAATGTACAGCAAAAAGAATGGTTCCAGATTATATATCAGAGAAAATAATGAAGCAAATGAAAGTAGATGCAAATGGAGATGGACAATGTTATCCATGTATGGGTTGCCGTTCATTCTTAACTCCTTATATAGACCCAGTTACAAAGAAGCCAAAATATTATGGTAGATTTAATCAAGGTGTTGTGACAATTAACTTAGTTGATGTTGCTTTATCATCAGGAAAGGATTTAAAGAAATTCTGGAAAATATATGATGAAAGACTTGAACTTTGTCACAAAGCTTTACAAGTAAGACACGAAAGACTTGCAAAAGCAACAAGTGATATTGCCCCAATACTATGGCAACATGGAGCATTTGCAAGATTACCAAAGGGTGCAAGCATTCATCCATTATTACATGGTGGATATTCTACAATATCTTTAGGATATGCAGGATTATACGAATGTGTTAAATATATGACAGGCAAGAGCCATACAGATAATGGTGATGGAAAAGATTTTGCCATAGAAGTAATGAAGAAAATGAATGAAAAATGCGCAGAATGGAAAGAAGCAGAAGACATAGATTACAGTGTTTATGGTACACCAATTGAGTCTACAACATATAAATTTGCAAAGTGTCTACAAAAGAGATTCGGAAAAATAAAGGGAATAACAGACAAAAATTATATAACAAATTCATACCATGTTCCAGTATTTGAAGAAATAGATGCGTTCTCTAAGTTAAAACTAGAAAGTGAATTCCAAAGACTAAGCCCAGGAGGAGCTATATCTTATGTAGAAACTCCAAACTTACAAAACAACTTAGAAGTAGTACTTCAAATAATGAAATTTATTTATGACAACATCATGTATGCAGAGTTAAACACAAAATCTGATTACTGCCAAAAATGTGGATATACAGGAGAAATACTAATAGATGACAATCTAGAATGGTATTGCCCAAACTGTGGAAACAGAGACCACAACACATTAAATGTCGCAAGAAGAACTTGTGGATATATAGGAAGCAACTTCTGGAACAAGGGAAGAACTCAAGAAATAAAAGAAAGAGTACTTCACATAGATAATAAAGATTATGTTGAAGAAGATGAATGCAAATGTGGATGCGAAAAACATGAGCATAGTGAAGAAAAAGAAGCTGTAACATCAAAATAGATAATATTAGAATTGGTTGTGCGTAGAAATTCAAGCTACGCATAACCATTCTTAAGAATAATGGTTACTGGCATATAAATACTATAATTTTTAAATATTTTCATTTTAAAAATTACGAATATGGGGGAATAAAAATGAGATATAACAAAATAAGAAAAATGGATATAGCAGATGGACCAGGTGTAAGAGTATCAATATTTATGCAAGGTTGTGCATTTAATTGCCCAAAATGTTTTAATCAAGAAACACACGACTTTGCAGGTGGAAAAGAATTTACACAAAATACAATAAACAAAGTATTAGAATTATGTGATAATCCAAACATAGAAGGCTTATCAATTTTAGGCGGAGAGCCAATGCACCCAAAGAACATAGAAGGAACAAAAGAACTTGCAAAAGCATTCAAAGAAAAATATCCAGAAAAAAATGTATGGGTATGGTCTGGTTACACATTTGAAAAAGACCTAAAAGACAAAGAGGCTTTGAAATACGTAGATGTTTTAGTAGACGGACAATATGTAGATGCATTACACAATCCAACATTAGAATGGAGAGGATCTTCTAACCAAAGAGTAATAAACGTACCAGAAAGCTTAAAAGAAAACAAAACAGTATTAAGAAAAATCGCCCAATAGGGACACCCCTTTTGGGGCGATTTTTATAGAAAAAATATAACATTAATCAATAATTATAAAGCTTTAATTTCTTCTTCACTTAATCCAGTTATTTGACTTATATCTTTTATGTGCATTTGTCCTTTTAGCTTTTTTGCTATTAATGCAATACCTTCAGCTTTACCCTCAGCCTTTCCTTCAGCAATTCCCTCAATTTTTCCTTCTCTTCTTTGTTTTCTTATTTCATTATTAATTATTCTTGAAGCATTTGTCATAATTTCATTACCTCCTTCTATATTTCTTATTTTTTCTAAAAATTTACTTATGATATTGTTATCTTCAGTTTCAGCTAGCTCATATCTAACCAATTTTTCTAATTGAGTATTGTCAAATGTATTATTTCTTATTTGATTATGTATTACATCCTCAATATTTTTATATAATTCATCTTTATTTTTTGATTTTTCTATTAACATGGCTTTAGATGTTATTAGATTATCGCTTAATAATTTATTTCTACTGAACTCATTTGAATCGATTAAATGGTATTCGTTGTTAGGATTTTCGTATCCATCTATCTTTTCTTCGATATCATTTATAGATAAACTATTCCACTTTCTTTTGCCAGTGTATAGGACTATCGCTATTACTTTAGGAATTTTATAGTTTCGCTCTTTCAATCTTTTCTTATCTATTGCAGATTCGATTATTGCATTTTTGTAGCATAATATCCTGTATGCCATTTTTAAATCTACACTTGATTGATGTTCTATTAAAATAAAAACATTTTTCTCTTTTAATTTATATACAATGTCTGCTTCTATATTATAAAATCCATTAGTTCTAAATTCTTTCTCGTATTTTTCGATATCGCTTTCTACTAAACATAGATTTAAATAATGGTTTATAAATTTAACAGCTTCTTTTTTGTCTGATAATATTTCTTTAAACAATTTATCGTGTTTTTTATTTAGGTGAGTATTTAGATTGTATGTTTCAGAATCCTCTTTTAAAATATTTGTAGCATTTTCTTGTGATTTTGATGGATTATCGTTTTCAAAATCTGCTTTTAATATTTCTTCGCATTTTTTTACTAACTTATCTATTTTTTCTTTATTTTTTAAATAGAACTCACCAGTGTAACACATAATATCTTTTCCATCTCTAGTTTTTAAGCCAGATGGAATATACATTTTTTCTTCGTTCATTAACCTTCCTCCTTATTATACAATATGGTTTACCCGTAGGTCAATATTTCTATAAATATAATTTATTGGATTTTACTTCTGAATTAAAAACTTTCGCTATAGCGAATAAAATATCTTTGAAATAATTTAGTAAAATTATATTACTAGTCATATCAAAAATCAAGAAAATTCGTTCGTTAAATTTCGACAAATAAATTTCTATATACCCCTCTATTTACAAATACCATACTGGGGTATATAATAGCGTTTGAAAGTTGAGAAAGGGAGTGATGAAATTATAGAAGATAAAAATTGTTGTCATAAACAAACTCATCGTACAAAGGAAGAAAAAAAGATTGTGAATGATAGACTGAATAGAATTGAAGGGCAAATAAAAGGGATAAAAAAGATGATAGATGAAGATAGATATTGTAATGATGTTTTAATTCAACTATCGGCAGTAGAAAATTCTATAAGAAGCTTGTCAAATCACATATTAGAAAATCATTTATATACTTGTGTAAGTGATGATTTAGAAAAAGGAAACTTGGAGATTATAGATGAGCTAACGAGTTTATTTAAAAGGTTTAACAAATAAATTGCCAATAATTGGACAAATTAATAAATATAGGGAGGAAATTTAAAATGAAAGAAATTAATTTAAAAGTAGAAGGAATGATGTGCACAGGCTGTGAAAACAGAATTCAAAATGCAGTAAAAAATATGAATGGAATAAAGAGTGTAAAGGCAGACCATACGACTGGAACTGTAAAGATTGAAGCAGAAGATGGAATAGAAGAATCAAAAATAAAAGAAAAAATTGAAAATATAGGATTTGATGTAAAATAGAAGAGGTGAAGTTTTTTGAAAAAGGTTGTTCTTTCTATAGATGGGATGACATGCAGTGCGTGTTCTAACGGATTGGAGAAATATTTAAATAAACAAAATGGAATTAAAAGTGCAACAGTAAATCTTGTAATGGCAAATGCCCTAATTGAATATGATGAAAATATTTTAAATTTGGAAACTCTTGAAAAATTCGTTGAAGAGGCTGGTTTTAAGAGCTTAGGCATTTATAATGAAAGTAGTGAAAAGAAACAAAATAAAAATGAAAAAGTTAAATTTATAATATTTTCTGTTTTAGCAGTGGCTCTTATGTATATTTCTATGGGTCATATGATTGGACTTCCAAACTTTTCGTTTTTAGATATGCATATGCATCCTTTAATTTATGCGGGGACTTTGCTTGCACTAACGGTTGCTTTCGTTGTGTATGGATTTGATATTATTAAAAGTGGCTTTAAAAATTTAATTCATAAGGTTCCAAACATGGATACGCTTGTTGCAATGGGGGTTATTACAAGCATTTTGTATAGTATTTATGGAATTTACATGATTGCAAAAGGACATCATGAATATGTAGAAAATTTATATTTTGAGTCTGCAGCAATAGTAATATTTTTCATCAAATTAGGAAGATATATTGATGGAATTAGTAAAGATAAGACAAAAGAAGCAATTCAAAAATTAGTACAAATAACACCTAAAGAAGCGGTTATTAAAGTAAACGGAGAAGAAAAAAAGGTTACAATAGATGAAATAAAAAAAGGTGATATAGTCGTAAGTAAACCTGGTGAAAAGATTGCGGTTGATGGAAAAATAATAACAGGAAAAGCACATCTTGACGAATCTTTTATTACTGGAGAAAGCAAGCCGGCAAGTAAAACAGAAGGAAGCAAGGTAATAGCCGGAAGTATAAATTATGATGGATATATTGAATATGAAGCCGAAAAAATCGGAAAAGAATCGACTATTTCTGAAATTGTAAGACTCGTAATAGAGGCTACTAACACCAAAGCTCCAATCGCAAAAGTGGCTGATACTGTAAGTGGGTGTTTTGTGCCAGCAGTTATACTAATTGCAATAATTACTTTTATTGCATATCTAATTTCAGGAAACACTGTTGCCACAGCAATAAATGCTTTTGTAACGATATTGGTCGTAGCATGCCCTTGTAGCTTGGGGCTGGCAACTCCACTCGCTATTGTTGTATCTGAAGGCGTGTGTGCCAATAATGGAATACTTGTAAAGAAGAGTGAAATATTAGAAAATGCCGAAAAGACTACGACAGTTGTGTTTGATAAAACAGGAACATTAACATATGGTAAGCTAAAAATAGCACAGATAATAAATTATAGTAAAATGCAAGAAAAAGAACTTATGCAAATAGTTGGAAGCTTGGAGAAAAAGTCGACTCATCCAATAGGAAAGGCTTTTGAAGATTACTTAAACGAAAATAAAATTGAAACACTCGATGTAAAAGATTTTAAAGATGTAAGTGGCTATGGAATAATTGGAAAGATAGCTGAAAAGGAGGTAATATTAGGCAATTCAAAAATATTAGAAAAATATGATATAACAAACAGTCATAAACAAGACGAAGAAAAGTTTGCAAAAGAAGGAAACAGCATAATTTATGTTGTAATAAACAATGAAATTTCAGCAATTATCGGTGTAAACGATATTGTAAGAGAAAATTCAAAAGAAGTAATAAGTAAGCTGAATAAAAATAAAATAGAGACTGTAATGTTAACAGGAGATAACACACAAACAGCCGAAAAAATTGCTAAAGAAATAGGCATAACTACAGTAATATCAAATGTTACACCTCGTGAAAAAACGGAGGTAGTAAAAAAACTGAAAGAGGAAGGCAAATATGTAATGATGTGTGGAGATGGAATAAACGACAGTCCAGCACTCGCAAGCAGTAACATAGGTGTTAGTGTAAATAGTGGAACAGATATAGCAATGGATTCGTCTGACGTAATATTAACCAGAAATGATTTGAACAGCATACTAAATCTAATAAACATCAGTAAAAAAACAATAAGAAACATAAAACAAAATCTATTTTGGGCATTCTTCTATAATAGCTTAATGATACCAATTGCAATGGGATTGTTCAGTAAATGGGGAATAACAATAAACCCAATGATAGCAAGTTTAGCAATGGTAATAAGCAGTTTAACAGTAACATTAAATGCATTAAGATTAAAAAGAATAAAAATAAATTGAGAGTTGAAGAAACAGCAGGTGAATGTATAAATTTGCCTACTGCTTTTATTTTTGATTATACTTTAAGTTATATACTTAAGTACAAATTTTCTAAAATAATTATATCAAAAGTATATAGAAAATCAAGTATTATGAAAAAAAATTTTGAAAATAGAAAAATTATAAAGAATCAAATTTTATGAATAATAAACATATTGCAAACCTCCCAAAAATAAAGAAAAACTAATCCTTACTAATTGTCATTAAGTATATAACTTAAGAATAATGTTGGGAGATGTAAAGATATGAGAACAAAAGAAATAAAAGGAATTACAATAATTTCGCTAGTAGTAACAATAGTAGTTTTATTAATATTAGCAGGAGTGAGTATTAGTACACTGGTAGGAGAAAATGGTGTTGTAGATAATGCAAAAAAGATACAAAATGATACATATTATCAAATTGCAAGTGAAGAAGTAAATCAATTAGTATTAGAGCATAAGTTAAGAAAGGGAGATGAAACATTAGAAGAATTTTTGGTATCTAAAGTTCCATCAAGAATAGATGAAGTAAGAAGAAAAGATGATAATACTTTAATTGTAAAAAAGAACGGTTATGAAATTGAAGTAGAAGTTAAAGCAGAAAGCCAAACATTAACATTGGATGTGGTACCATATGTTGGAACATATGATGGACAACCACATGATATGTTAACAAATGTAAATGTGTCTCCAAGTGATGCAAAAATAGAATATTCAATAGATAATGGAAAAACATACATAGAAAATATACCACAAATAATAAATGCTTCATCGGTTTCTGTAATTGTGAAAGCAAGTAGAATTGGATATAAAACAGAAACAGTAACTAAAACAGCGGTAGTAAATAAGGCAGAAGGAAAATTAAAATTATCTGAGACGAGTGGAACAATAACATATCCAAATAACACGGCATTTACGGTAAGTGAAAATATAGGAACATTGAGTGTTTCTTCAAATAATAGCAATATAGCAACAGCAAGTGTAAGCGGAAATACTGTAACATTAAAATCTGGAACAACAGCAGGAAACGCAATAATAACGATAACTAGCGCAGAAACTCAAAATTATACAGCAAAGTCTGCAACATATGAAACAACAGTAAATAATGGAACAATAAGCTTAAGTGCAACACCATATACAGGAACATACGACGGAAAAGAACATAATGCATTAACAAATGTAAGCGTAAATCCAAGTGATGCAAAAATAGAGTATTCAATAAATGGAAGCACGTACAGTACGACAATGCCAACAGTAACAAATACCTCATCATTCACAGTAACAGTACAAGCAAGTAAAGCAGGCTATAAAACTCAAAGCACTACACAAACAGTGAATGTAAATAAAGCAAATGGAAACTTAAGTTTATCATCTTATAGTGGTACAATAACATATCCAAATAGCACTTCATTTACAGCAAGTGGTACTGGAAGTATAAGTGCATGGTCGTCAAATACAGGAGTAGCTACGGTTAGTGTAAGTGGTAATACAGTAACAGTAAAATCAATTGGAGTAGGAAGTGCAACAATAACTGTGAAGAGTGCATCTAACACAAATTATAATGAAAAAACAGCAACATATACAGTAACAGTAAAAGACTCAACATTTACGGGAAATTTTGGAGTAGGATATTATGCTGATGTAGATGGAAATGGAACAGTGGATGGAATAATATTTGCAGACTTTAAATATGGCGGAAGTGGCTCATGGGGAGGCACTGATTATACAATATCTACTGTAACAGGATTAAAAGAATATTATGTAAGCAAAACAAATTATAATGGCCCATTCGGAATAAAAGATGTATTATCTGCAAGAGGAAGTGGAAATGCAAGATTTAATGTAATGGCACTAAGTGATTATAATAATAGTGCAACATATACATTTTTTAATGCTAAGGGAATAACCTCAGGAGAATGGAGAGTTCCAACCCACATTGAATTAGTTACATTTGGAGGACAATTGGGAATAACAACTTCGAACTACAGTGGTTATGGATTAAAAGATAGATATTGGTCGTCCTCTGGAGGTAGCAACTACGGCTATTACGTTGATTTTAGTAATGGCAACATCTACAGCACCGCCGGTATCGACCTCTACAACGGATATCCTGTGCGTCTGGCTAGGACTTTCTAATTTTGTAAAAAATTAGAAATAAGAAAAATGTGTTATGTAAATAACGCGTGGATTCAAACGCAGATATATTCATAGAATAGTTGCATGATATAAAGTGAATTTTCATAATAAAATTAGAGTATATTTGAAATTTTATGTGGAGTTTCAGATATACTCTAAAATTTTAATGTGACAACATTAAAGTTGTATCTAGTTAGTTTTATGAGTGTGTTGACAATATTTCTTTTATTTCTTTTTCAGATAAGTTAACTGCTTTTGAAATTTGTTCTATAGGAATATTAAGCTTATGCAAATTTTTTATTATATCTTTTTTCTCATTTTCTGCCTGCTGTACTTTTTTTTGAACTTCTATTTTTGCATTTTTTTTCGCTTCTTCTAACTCTTTTCTTGCATCTTTTAGTTCTTTTTTCATTTGCAATTTGTCAGCTATTTCAAGTGTTCTATTTAAAACTCTTCGCCTTAATAAGTCATCTTGACTTATTCTGTCTAATTCTTCTTTTGCCTCTTTAATATCTTTATTTTCTTCCATTATACGAGATACCTCCTCTTTCTCTGGATTATCTAGAAAAAGCATCCATTGGAGTACTTCATCGTTCGGTGTTTTATGGTATGCTTTTACTACTTTAGGTAACTCTATTATAATAATTTCAAAATAATCTGTCAATATAAGATGTAACTCTTCATTTTCTCTTATTTTCCATGTGGTCTGAGGCTTTTCAAGATTTTTTGTTAATTTAAAAACATCATCTAAAATTATTATTGATATTGTTTTTCTTAAGTTACTGTAAGTATCACCAATCTTTAAATTAGCAGCATACATTTTCGCCCAATAATATACAAATCTCTCGGCTATGTTATCGTTTGAAGCAAGCTGTACCTCTATGTCACACTCAGTATTTCCGTTTATTACTGCTCTTAAATCTAGTCTTCCGTTTTTATCATCTTTATTATCGTTTAATAAATCTGTACTTTTATCAAGCTCAAGCCTGTCTATTTTCATCTTTAAAATAGCCTCTAGCATAGCTTGTGTAATCCTTGGTTTTCCTCTTGAAAATAATGCTTTAAACACTACATCATTCTTTGGTTGTAATATGCTTTTCTTTTCATTGGGCATATGTAAACCTCCTAGATTTGGAATAATTTTAATTTAGTTATTAAAAGTTTAATCGAATTGTATGTAGAACATTTTGCCAGAACGGCTAATTGAAGAAATCAATGATTTTGATACAAAATAAAAGATAAAAACTTTTAAGAATTTACTGAGTATATTATATATAAATTATGTATAAAGTCAAGGAAAATCATTCGCTATATTTCGACATTTTATAATATTTAGTACATAAAAAGAGAGATTTTTTCTTTAAGTTATATATAAAAGGATATTTTTACCACATAGACAATAAATGGATGGTAAAATGCGTAGAACAACATATCAAAGACCAGATAATCATAAGAATGATTAAAAGATTTCTTAATGCAAGAATAATTGAAAACAGTAAAAGGATAGAAAATATGGAAGGCATACCACAATGCTCTATACTTGATAAAATTAGATATTGATAGAGCAATGAAATGAATTCGAATTATTAGACAACAAGCTTATAATTTGAATTCATTTTTTATATTTTAAATAAAAAACATTGACACTTAATGGGAAGAATGATATTTTATAACTAGTGTAAGTACAGCAGAAAAAGATGTGAGCTGTATTTACAAAATCTGTACAAATGACTGTGAAACATTGTGAGGAGATAAACTGTAGATGAAAATTGAAGATATGATTGTTTTATTGCCTGTATCAATAGTTACAACGGTGCTTAAATTTGCGAGATTTGATTTAAATAGTGAAGACAAAAAATACATTGCAGAAAATCATTTGTATCACTGTGTATCTTCAAAAGATGTTGCAGATAGTATTATTAAATCTGGATATTTAAGACCAGCAACAGGTGCATTAAAAACTTTAAATTCATATGGGCATGCATCAGTTTGCTTGTTTGGAGGAATTCCAAATACAGATAATTTTATGAAAAATTTAAACACAAATTTATATACTGAACCAGATAAGATAATAAATGCGATTGAAATTTGTGTACATGAGGATGAATTAAATAGAAATTACAAGGCAAGAAAAGTAAGTGATGATGCAATTTTGTATGAAGGGTATTGCGTTCTGCCACAAGAAAGAACTAGAGCTGTACAACTAGTGATGGATTTGAAAAGAGATGAATATGGAAAGGCAATACTTGGAGATAATGGCAAGCCTATTGGATTTGAAATTAGAAAAAGAACTCTTGATGAGATTAATAGAAGCCAAGATGAATATAGACCTAAACAAGATTATTTGGAATATATAAAAGAAATTCAAAAAGAGTATGGAATGAGTACAAAAGAGGATTTTTTACATTCTTCAATGAATGGTTTAGCATTTATTGGTAGAGTTGGAAATATGGAAGGCAAGGAAATTGTAAGATCGACTAAGAAAAACTTCAAGGGCATATTAGAAGATTGGAAAAATAGTATAAAAAACTTAGTAAAAACAAGAAAACTTGATGAAAATGCTGATGCGAAGATTGAGAGATTGTCAAGAGAAAGGAAATATTTAGAAAAGAAAAATCCTTATGATGATCCTAAATTTGCTTTAGCTGTTACAACTTTTGGATATGAAGGAATAAGGCAGAGAAATTTAGAAGATACTTTACAAGAGTTTGCAAATAGTGAAAATGGCAAATATTTAAGAGACAAGTTTGAGCAAATTGATATAAACAAAACCCAAGGAAAAGCTAAAATAGCACATGCAGAAAGAACAGCTATGCTAGCAAATGTTATAGGAGCAAATGAAGGGGTATTTGTGGGTGACGATGCAGAAAGAAAAAGAGAAATATTAACATATTCTGCTTTCTATAAAGAATTTGGAAAAAGGCAAAGAAGAGATTTTATAGATTTAGATGGAAATGTACTTAGCAAAACTGATACAAATATTATTTCAATGATTATTGAAGAACACGAAGCAAATGAGAACAAGATTGAAAAATTATTAAAAAGATATTGTATTCCAGAAGAGGAACAGCCATTGACCAAACAGTTATTAACAGTTGTACGAGATGCAAATGCTTTAGATAGAGCAGGGAGAACAAGGAAAACTCCATTTAGTACAAAAACAGACTTAAAACCAGAGTGCTTAGTGTTAAGGAGCAGTAAAGAATTACTAGATTTTTCATATGGTTTAGATTATTTAAGTAAGAGTGTTGGAAATTTTAGAGACATTTTAAATTATAAAAATAGAGAGCTAGGTCAGCATTATCAAACATTCAAAAGAAGAAGAGAAAAAGAAAGCTTCATGAAGAAAATTTCAGAAGGAATAGATGAAGAACAACATATTGAAATAAATAGAGAACACGAAGTTTTAGAAGAAAGTGTTGAATATGAAGATGATGATGGAAGATAATTTATATAATTAAGGAGGAATTTACATGAAAAAGTCGTATATTATTATAGGAGTGGTTGTAGTTGTAATGCTTGCTGCAATAGGAATTTATGCAGTTATAAACAGCAATTCTCAAAGCAAAAAACAATTGGAAGAAAATTCAACAAATATAGAAGGAACAACTAATACAGAAAATTCTACAAAGGAGAATAACACAGAGAATAAAAACAAAAATATACAAAATAATCAAATAAGCAATGAAAGTGAGGAAAATAATATGTATAGTACAGGAAAACATCATGCTGAAATAGTTGTAAAAAACTATGGAACAATAGCACTAGAATTGGATGCAGATGTTGCACCAATTACGGTAGAAAATTTTGCTAATTTAGTAAATGAGGGATTTTATAATGGATTAACTTTCCATAGAATTATATCAGGATTTATGATTCAAGGAGGAGACCCTCTTGGAAATGGAACTGGAGGAAGTAGTAAAACTATAAAAGGTGAATTTGCTTCTAATGGAGTAAAAAATTCAATTTCTCATGTAAGAGGAACTATTTCAATGGCAAGATCTTCTATGCCAAACAGTGCAAGTTCACAATTCTTTATAGTTCATCAAGATAGCACATTCTTAGATGGAAAATATGCTGCATTTGGAACTGTTACAAGTGGAATGGAAGTTGTTGATAAAATTTGTGCAGACACAGCTGTTGAAGATAATAATGGAACTGTTGCAAAAAATAATCAACCAGTAATTGAAAAAATAACAATAATAGATTAAAAGAGGATAAATTGTATGAACGAAGAAAATGCTCAAGTTATTTATGATTTACTTGATAGAATTAAGGTAACTGATGAAAATAGAGACAGAATGGAAAAAATCAGAAAATTCCTTAGTGAAAGTAAGTTTCAAGAGGCTTTAGATGAATTACAAATATTGCAAATGTCTGGAAATGTAGAATATGAGGATTATGCAGAGGTCAAGGAAAAGGAAAGAAAGATAAAAGAGAGAAAACAGGAAGAAGGTCTAGGATATCCTGTTGAATTAGCCGATACTGAACTTGAAAAGAGATATATTGGTTTGCTTTTAAATGATGTAAAACAGATTTCTGCATATTATTTCTTGCATAAAGATTGTCTATTCTTGGATGAACAGCTATTAGATGTATATAAAACAGTATTGTTTACAGATGGTGAAAAGTATGCACCAGAAATTGCGAAAGAAGGATTTAATTTTGCCAGAACAACTGATGAACTAATAGAATTCAAATATCAAATTCAAGTTGATTATGAAAATTCTAAATTCAAAATGGAAAAGACGTATACTGAGCTAAAAAAATTATTTACACTTAGAAGATGCTGTAGAGAAAATCCTGTAAAACATATACAAAAAGAGATTGCAGACATAAGAAATTACGAATTATATGATAAAATGACTGTTGAAGAAGTTGAAGGAGCTGTTGAACAGGTTACCGCAACAGAAAAATTTAAAAGGTCAGTTTTAAATGATGATTTAACTGGTTTTTTGGTAAGAGGTAATAATACTTTAACAAATGGTTTATCAATTCCATTTAAAATTTTATCTAGTGTGTTCAAAGGAATAAGACAAGGTGAAACAATGGCTTTTGCAATGCCATCAAACTCTGGTAAGAGTAGATTTACAATTAACTTGGCAGCATATATTGCATTGATACATAAAAAGAAAGTTTTATTAATTTCTAATGAGATGTCAGAAGAAAAGATGAAACTATGTCTAATAACAACAATAATAAATAACCCAGAAATACAAGAGCTACACGGTCAACACCTACATAAAACAGAAGGAGAGTTACTAGAGTTCAAGTTTAGACCAGATGACCCTACAGCTGTTAGAGTAGATGAAAATGGATATGTTGTTAAAGAAGAAGATGAATCACAGGCTGAATTTGCAAGAAGACTTTCAAAAATATCAACAGAATTTACACAAACAATAAAAGTAACAAATTGGTCTAATAAACAGATAGAAAATTCTATATATTTTATAAATATAACAGATCATACGAATGATGAGTTAAAAAAGGTAATAATGAACTATTATTATAAAGAACATGTTGAATATGTATTTTATGATACACTGAAAACAGATATTGATAATATTGGAAATGGGGAAGAGTTAAAGAAAACGGCAACAATATTATCGAACTTAGCACAGAATTTTAATATGTTTATTGGCTCAACTTTACAACTTGCAGAAACAGTAACTGACCCGATTAACTTAAACATAAACGATTTAGCTGTTAGTAGAACGGTAAAGGAAGTATTAGATACACTTTGTTTATTTAAACAAATACACAAAGAAAATTATAAAAATTATGAATATTCATTAAATGAGGTAGACGATAAATTCTTTAATTTAAAGGATTACGATGACCCTGATGAAAGATACTATGCATGCGTGGTTGATAAAAACAGAGCAGGTGCTAAACCTAAAGTATTATTCAATCTAAATTTAGCATATAATAGATGGGTAGAGCTTGGATATCTACGATTAAAAGATGCAGAATAATTTTTAACTTCGCCCAAAGAGGGGGTCCTTTTTGGGCGAAGTTTATTATAAAAAGTAATTAAAATTTAAATGTAAAAAGCTTAAATAATAAAGAAGAATAATTAAATGTATTTACAACTAAAGAAGGAGTGAAACAATGAAATATCAATTTGAAGTACCGGGTGAAATAGTAGGAAAGGAAAGACCAAGAGTAAATATGTATACTGGAAGAGTATATACTCCTGGAAAAACAAAAGACTACGAATTTTTAGTACAGCAATATTTTAAAATGAAATACCCAAGATACGAGATGCTAGAAGGAAGGCTTTCAATAAATATAATTGCTTATTTAAAAATTCCTAAAAGCACAAGTAAAGCAAAAGTAGAAGAAATGCTAGAAAATAAAATAAGTCCAACAAAGAAACCAGATGTTGATAACATAGCAAAATCTATACTTGATGCAATGAATAACTTCGTATTCAAAGATGATAATCAAGTAAGTAAAATAAGCGTAGAAAAACGTTTTGCATTAGAAGAAAAAGCAGTGATAGAAGTAGAAGAATATTAAATTGTGAATTATTTGTGAAATTAGCACTCTGTTATTGACTTTGCTAAAATAAAGAACTATAATACGTTTTAGTATTAAAAATAGTGTGAAATAATATTAAACTTTTCAGGCTATTACGAAGGGAAGGAATGAATTTTATTATGGAAAACAAGCAATTTAAAGCAGAGTCTAAAAGGTTGTTAGACCTAATGATTAATTCAATTTATACTAATAAAGAAATATTTTTAAGGGAGCTAATTTCAAATGCCAGTGATGCAATTGACAAGTTGTATTATCGTTCTCTTACGGATAAAAATGTAAAAGTTAATAAGGATGATTTATATATAAGGATAACTCCAAACAAGGAAGCACGTACTTTAACTATTGAGGATAATGGTTGTGGTATGAACAAAGAAGAGCTTGAAGAAAACCTTGGAACTATTGCAAAGAGTGGTTCTCTTGCATTTAAGGAGGCTGCTAAAGCAAAAGAAAATGCTGAAAAAGAAGATGATGTAAACATTATAGGTCAATTTGGTGTTGGTTTTTATTCAGCATTTATGGTTGCATCTAAGGTAAGAGTTGAGAGTAAATGCTATGGCGCAGAAAAAGCATATGCTTGGGAGTCAGAAGGTGCAGAAGGCTACACGATTGATGAGTGCGATAAATCAGACTTTGGAACAAAAATTATCTTAACGCTAAAGGCTGATACTGATGACGAAAAATATAGTGATTTTCTTGCTGAATACAAGATTGAGGAATTAATTAGAAAATATTCTGATTACATTCGTTATCCAATCAAGATGGAAGTGGAACACGAGCATGAGGTTGAACAGCCAGAAGGCGAGAAGAAAGAGCCTAAATTCGAAAAAGTAAGACATGACGAAATTTTAAATAGCATGATTCCAATTTGGAAAAAGAATAAATCAGAAGTTTCAGATGAAGATTACAATAATTTTTATCAAGAAAAATTTGGGGATTATCAAAAGCCGCTAAAAGTAATTCGTACATCTGTTGAAGGAGATGTAAGCTATACAGCATTATTGTACATTCCTTCACACACACCATATGATTATTACACAAAAGACTTCAAGAGAGGACTTCAATTATATTCAAATGGCGTATTAATAATGGATAAGTGCGAAGATTTACTTCCAGATTGCTATGGTTTTGTAAGAGGATTGGTAGATAGCCCAGATTTATCACTTAACATTTCAAGAGAGATGTTACAACATGATAGACAATTAAAAATAATTGCTAAGAATTTGGATAAGAAAATAAAATCCGAATTATTAGACATGTTGCATAAGAATCGTGAAGATTATGAAAAATTCTTTACAACATTTGGTACAACACTAAAATTTGGAGTTTACAATGATTTTGGATTAAATAAAGATAATCTAAAGGATTTATTAATGTTCCATTCTTCAACAGAAAATAAATTAGTAACACTTGATGAATATGTTGATAGAATGAAAGAAGGTCAAGATAAAATATATTATGCATGTGGAGAAACTGTTGATAAAATAGAATTATTGCCACAGGTTGAAGCAGTAAAGGAAAAAGGCTACGAAATACTTTATTTAACAGAAAATATAGATGAATTTGTTGTACAAGTATTAATGGAGCATAAAGAAAAGAAATTTATAAATGTATGTGCAAACGATGTTGACCTAGACACAGACGAAGAAAAAGAAGCATTGAAAAAAGAAAACGAAAAAAATAAAGACATGTTCACATTAATGAAAGAAACAATAGGGGAAGGCGTACAAGAAGTAAGATTTACACACAGACTAAAAAATCACCCAGTATGTTTAACAAGCGAAGGGGCATTATCAGTCGAAATGGAAAAAGTAATAAACTCAATGCCAAATGACCAAAAAGTAAAAGCACAAACAGCCTTAGAAATAAACGACTCACACCCAATAGCTCAAAAAATAAAAGACTTATATGTAAACGATAAAGAAGCACTAAAGAAATATACACAAGTTTTATATGCACAAGCAAGATTAATAGAAGGATTACCAGTAGAAAATCCAACACAAATAAGTAACTTAATTTGTGAAATAATAGCAAAATAAAATTTTCGCCCAATAGGGACGCCACTTTTTGGGCGAAAATATTTTAAGACGAAAAGTTGTATAAAAAATGATATTATTAAAAACAAGGTCGAGCTCGCCTTTTGTGGAGCCCGGAGAAGCTCCGACCAAGAGCGAAATAGCGAAGTTTTTATATAATATCATTTTTTCTTTTGGGTTGAAAAATTAGTCATTTATTCTTGGATAAAGTCCAATACTTATTAGTCCTGCTATACCAACTAGAACATAAATAATTCTGCTCATTACAGACATGGCTCCGAAAATTGTAGCAACTAAGTCAAAGTTAAATAAACCGATTAATAACCAGTTTATAGCGCCAATTATTACAAGAGTAAGAGCTATATAATAAAGTACTTTCATAACAAACCTCCATAAAAATTATTTTATAATAGTATAAGAAAAAAATAAAAAAATATTCGAAAAAAGTTGAAAATAACATTTCGAACATTTTTTTGAAATTTGGTTATTATATCAGTTAAAAAGTTGAATATTAATTTTGATATCCAAATTTATTCATTTGATGAAGATTAAAATTTATGTAAATATAACATTTTTATGATTAATAAAAAAAGATTTCGCCCCAAAAGGGGCGTCCCTATTGGGCGAATCTTGGGCGAAGTTGCAGGAATATTATTTTTTGAATTGTGAGTTATACAAGTCTGCATAGAATCCGTTTTGAGCCATTAGCTCTTCGTGATTTCCATGTTCTATTATGTTTCCTTCGTTCATAACCAATATCATGTCTGCATTTCTAATTGTTGAAAGTCTGTGTGCTATTATGAATGAGGTTCTGCCTTCTGTTAGTTTATCCATGGCTTGTTGTACAAGCTCTTCTGTACGTGTGTCTACACTACTGGTTGCTTCGTCTAGTATTAAGAATGGGGCATTTTTTACCATTCCACGTGCGATTGTAAGTAATTGCTTTTGCCCTTGAGATATGCTCTCTGAATCGCCTAATGTGTAGTTTAGTCCACCAGGCAGTGTTTTTATAAATTTGTCTATTCCGACCGTTTTGCAAGCTTTCATTATGTCTTCGTCAGAGACTTCTTTGTTGTATTTTATGTTGTCTCTAACTGTTCCATTAAATAGCCAAGTGTCTTGTAATACCATTATGAACAGGTCGTGTATATTTTCACGAGATAGCTCTTTTGTTGAAACTCCGTCTATTGTAATGTTTCCGTCTGCTATGTTATAGAATTTCATAAGTAGGTTGACCATTGTTGTTTTTCCAGCTCCTGTTGGACCAACTATTGCAACTTTTTGACCTTTTTTTACATCGCAGCTGAAATCTTTTATAACTGTCTTTTTGCCATCATAAGAGAATTTTATGTGGTCAAATACAATGTTTCCTTCAACTTTGGCTGGATCAAGATGTTTAGTGATGTTTTTCTGTTCATCCATTTCAGGTTCTTCTAAAAATTCGAAAACTCTTTCTGAAGCAGCAGCTGTTGTCTGCAAGTTTGTCATACCTTGAGCAATTTGTGTTAAAGGTCCTGTGAATAAACGTATGTACATCATGAATGCTACTATAACACCAAATGTGATGCTTCCGTTCATTGTTAATATTGCACCAACAACACAAACAGCAACATAACTAAAGTTTCCAATAAAGCTCATTATAGGTTGGCTTAGGCCAGATAAGAATCTGCTCTTTTTATTACATTCATACACACTTTGGTTTAATTTGTCAAAGGTCTCAAAAGCTTCTTTTTGACCATTGTAAGCATTTACAACATTATGGTTTGAATATATTTCTTCAATATGTCCATTTAATTTTCCAAGTTCAACTTGTCTTGCATTAAAGTATTTTTGAGATTTTGCCATTATAACAAACATTGCAACAAATCCAAGTAGGGAAGATACAATACCTGTTATGGCTAAAATCCAGTTTGTATAGAACATCATTATTATTGAACCTATAAATAATGTTATTGCTCCAACTAGTGTTCCTAAACTTTGGCTTAATGACATAGCAATTGTATCAACATCGTTTGTAACTCTTGATAATAAATCGCCATAGCTGTGTGTATCGAAATATCTAAGTGGAAGTTTATTAATCTTTTTAGATATTTGAGTACGCATTTTTTGAGCAAATTTATTTGCAACTGTTGCCATTATTATGCCTTGTAAAAAGTCAAATAGTGCACTTACAAGATAGATAATAAGAAGGAACAATGCTATAGAATTTATTGTATCAAAGTTCATTCCAGTAATTAATCCATTTGTAATTTCGTTTGTTAAATCACTCAATCTGTTTGGTCCAATTATTGATAGAACAGAGCTAAAGCAAGAAAGTACTAGTGCAACAATTACTAATGGAAGTAATTTATTTAAATAATGAACAAGTTTTTTTACTGCTGTTTTTAAATCTTTTGGCTTTTCAGCAGGAGCGTTTCTACCAAAGTTACGTGGCTTTTTCTTGTAATCTTCTTCGTTATCCATTTTCTAGTTCCTCCTTTGATAATTGTGAATATGCAATTTCCTGGTACACTTTGCAATTGCTTAAAAGCTCCTTATGTGTGCCCATTCCAACACATTCTCCATTTTCCAATACTATAATTTTGTCTGCATTTAATATAGTTCCAATTCTTTGTGCAACTATTATATTTGTAGAATCTTTAGTGTAATTTCTTAACTCTTCTCTTAGAGTGTAATCTGTTTTGTAGTCTAATGCACTGAAAGAGTCGTCAAATATATATATTTCTGGGTTTCTTGCGATGGCTCTTGCAATAGCAAGTCTTTGCTTTTGACCACCAGATAAGTTTGTTCCACCTTGTGCAACATGAGCTTCATATTTTTCAGGCATCTTTTCAACGAATTCTTCTGCTTGTGCAATTTCTACAGCTTTCTTTATTGTGTCTTCTGAAATTTCACCTTTTCCATTGTCTCCATATGCCACATTGTAGTTAACCGAACCGCTAAACATTACAGCCTTTTGAGGAACATAGCCTAGCTTGTTGTGTAAAAATTCTTGGTTATAGTCTTTTACATCAACACCATCTACTAAAATTGTTCCTTCTGTTGCATCATAAAATCTTGGAATTAAGTTAATCATTGTTGTTTTTCCAGAACCTGTTGAGCCAATTATTGCAACTGTTTCACCTTGATGAGCCGTAAACGATATATTTTTTAATACATAATCATCTCCATCAGGATATTTGAATGAAACATTTTTAAATTCGATTTCGCCTTTTTTATCAGTCTCATCGCTATTTACTTTTCCATCTTTAATAGAAGGCTTTGTATCTAAAACTTCTGCAATTCTTTGAGCAGAAACCTGAGCTCTTGGGTACATTATAAATATCATTGCAAGCATTAAAAACGACATTATAACTTGCATTGCATAACTTGAAAATACTACCATGTCGGCGAAAATTGGCAATTTATCCATCATACTTGCAGAATCTATTAATCTACTTCCAACAAAATAAATTGAAAGTGTTAAAGTATTCATTACCAAATAAATTACAGGAGACATTGCTGACATGGCTCTTTGGTTAAACATTTGAGTATTTGTAAGTTCTGTGTTTCCAACTTCAAATTTATCTTCTTGATATCTTTCTGCATTGAAAGCTCTTACGACTCTTATACCAGTAAGGTTTTCACGAGTAAGTTCGTTTATATTATCAATCATTTTTTGAACTTTCTTAAACCTTGGAAGTACCAATGCTACAAGAAGAGAAACGCAAGACATTAGAACCAAAACTGCAATTCCAGTAAGTGCACTCCATTGCCAGTTTTTATTTAAAATTTTAATAACTGCCCAAACTGCTGTAATAGGAGATTTAATCAAAAGTTGTAATCCCATAGATATTAGCATTTGAACATTTGTAATGTCATTTGTTGTTCTTGTAATTAAACTGCTAGTAGAAAATTTCTTAATTTCTTGCATACCAAAGTTTTCTACATTTTCAAATAATTTCTTTCTAACATGAAGCGTGAATGATGCAGAAAGTAGGGAAGTTAGGTAACCAACTACAATTGCTGCAATCAAACTGCCAAGTGCACAAGCAAGCATATAGCCACCTTGCTTCAAAACATCAGACATTTGGCTTCCTTCGGTTTGAACAAGTTTTGTAATTTCAGACATATAATCTGGAAGTTTCAAATCTAGCCAAACTTGAAATATGATTAATAGCAAAGAAATTGCAACTATTAACCAATCTTTTTTAGTGAAGTTTTTTAATAATTTTAACATTTCTTTTTCCTTTCATTTGAATTTTTGTTTGATAGCGGAGGTAAGGACTTATCTTCTGTCATCATTTCTCGAATTTAATATTAAAATTAGTCTTAATAAATCTAATATAGATGAAAGCAAACTTGCAATATAAGTCATAGCAGCTGCACTTAAAACTTTTTTAGCTGACTTATTTTCATCATTATAAACAAGATTTAATTCTTCTAATTGAACCAATGCTCTCTTAGAAGCATCAATTTCAACTGGAAGTGTAACTAATTGAAATAACACTGTTGCTAGAAGAATTATTATAGATAATTTAATATATCCAGTCAATCCTCCTATAATAGAAATAAGTAATCCAAAGTATCCTAAATAAGATACAAAATTTACAACAGGAACTAGGGCAGATCTAATCTTGAAAAAAGTATAATTTTCTTTGTCTTGAATAGCATGCCCACATTCATGTGCTGCAACAGCAAGTGATGCTATTGAAGTTCCATTGTAAATATCTTTAGATAAATTAATAAGCTTTTTTGATGGGTTATAATGGTCAGACAAATTTCCCGAAATTTCATATACAGAAATTTGAGACAATCCGTTAGAATCCAATATTTTTCTTGCCACATCTTGACCAGTTAATCCAGCAGAATTTTGAACTTTTCTATATTTAGAATATGTAGTATTTATTTTAATCTGTGCAAATACTACAAGTAAAAATCCAATAACTGTAAGTAAAACTGTTAGTGGAGTCTCATACGTCATAAGCCAATAATTCATAATTAATCACGTTCCTTTCTTTAGGTACAAAACTAGTGGAAAAAAATAATTATTTTTCCATGGTGTTTATGCAAAATATACAGTCAATTATAAAATGGAAACAGTAGTCAAGTCAACAAAAAAATGTGAAAATTGTGTGAAATATTTAGAAAAAATGTAATAATATAAACAAAAGAAAAACATACTATAATTATTAGAAATATCATTATTATATTATATAATATAGGTTTATGCATAATAATTAACCTCCAGTACAAATTTAAGTTGTAAAAATACTTAATCTGAGTATAATAGAATATAATAGTAAATGTTAATGTTCCAAATAATAAAATAGAGGATCGTTTTGATCCTCTATTATTTACGTAAAATTATAATTTTAATAACTAAAATAATAAATAAAGTAAGAAATACAAACTTATATATATTTATAATTAAAGAAAACATAGACTCACTCATGCTAGTTCCATTATCTTTAAAATAATCGCGTATAATAGAATCTTTGTCTTGCATACTTACCACGACATCTTTTGATTTTCCATTTTCTAAATACCTAATTTTTAGTTTATAATTATGAAAATCAGGCATATATTCTACACTTTCTATATGTGCCTCATTGCTAATGGAAACCTCACCTATACTTGAATAATTTATCATTTCTAATATAGTACTAGTATTTTGTTGTTTATCATATTTTATAACTCTACCATGGAAAATTGTATATGAAAAAAATACAATAAAACTAACAACTGTAATTATAAGAGTTAATATATATACTTTTTTAAATGAATAATTTTGTTTATTACACATATCCAATCCTCCTAAATCTTCTTATTCTGAATAAAAATATATCCATTTCCGCTCTTTTTTAAAGTAACCTCATATTGATTTTCGGGGGTGTTTGCATCACAATAGATGATATGATATATTCCATTATTTACATTACCAGAAAGGCATTTTGCATTAATATGGTGAGTATCACTATAAGCATAGCAGTAGATATAATTTTCTTTCATACTAATTTGTTTACTACTTGCATAAGTTTTACAATATTTTAATTGTATATTTGGATTGCTATTTTGAGATATATCCAGACCTGTTTTTTCAAAATATAATATTTTAATATGCAATGGGTCAAATGTTAGAATATCTCCAGTGGGTGGAGTGCCATTGAAAACAGTATTAACTAAGTACTCATATTCAGGGGTGTTAGAATCGACTATGTTTCCAATATAAGTATTATAGTATAATATTTCTGAAATATCTATCATACTAGCGTCATCATAAGTGTGATTAATAAAACCATTATTTGCCACTTTATTAAAAAAATGTTCAATATCTAATAGAGTTTCAGAGTCTAAAGTAGAAGAGCGTTTTATAGAAAATTTTAAAATTGTATTAACTATAAATACTATAAACAATGAAATTAATATTATAAATGCTACTATTTTTAAATAGTTTATTTTTTTCATAGTAAATCACCTCTAATAAATTTTATTTAAACTTGGTTATTTCAGTTGTGGATACATTTAGAGTGTATATCTGATTATTTAATATAGTTATTGAAAAATTTTGCTGATAACTATCCATATAGGTCAATAAATCTGTTTGTAAATCAGCTGTAATTTCATTATCATTCCAAGCTAGACTCTTCCCATGTCCCTTTTGATATAAAACGTAATATACTTTCTTGGTTAATATATCTATTTTGAGTTCTAAAGTACATACCTTATTTTTACCTGGAAATCCCTTATAAAAGTTCAAAATGATAATACCATTATTTTTGTCATAAAAAAAGTAATTAATTTCAGTTAATACTAAACCACTTTCATAAGTCTGTGCTATTTGAGTAGTTTCTGTTTTTAGTTGAGAAAGATTCAGTAAATCAGAAGAGAGGGAGTAATCTGTATAATACTCTTTTTCTGTATGCGGATAAAAATCGTCACTGTCATAAAAGAATATATATGCTAAAAAAATATTAAAAAATATAACTACTAATAATAAAAAACAAATAAAAATTTTTTTCTTTTTCATATAAACCTCCTAAATAACTAGATATTACAAATTGATAAAAAGTTGCAAAATTTTTATTTATTATATCAAATAATAAAAAAGAAGACAATTTGAAGATGGTAAAAGATTATATTATTATAAATAATAGTAAATGAAAAATTGTAATTGAGAATATAGAAGGCAGGTTATGAATTTAAATAAAAAGCTACCATCTATTGACATTATTTCTTGAAAATTATACTATATAAACATAGCTTAAAACAATTGATATATCCTTATGAAATATTATAGTAACTTAATTATTGCAAATATATAATATATTTTTGTTAAAGTCAAATAGTTTTCTAAAATTTTTTATGAGGTGTGAAATGATTAGAGAAGAAAAAATTGAATTTACTACGAAATGGTGTAAATATATCAAATATGTGATTGAAAAGAAAAATGATAAATACTACATACTTCCAGATAAAAACGCGAAACCAAGTACATATGATCCATTTGAAATAAAAAATCAAATATTAAAGGATTTATTAGTAATAGGAAAAGAATCAGTTGATAATGAAATGTTTAAATTGGGAAATAAAGAAGTATCAATTGAGGCTTTAAGTAAAATTGAAAAATTTCAAAAGTTAGTCCTTGAATTTGTTAATAAATATGGATTATTAGGTAATTTTAGATTTTTGCTAGAAAGCTATGAATTTATGGATAACGGAGAGCTTCCTGTTAATTTAGGATATAATACTTCTATAAATGCATTAGATTTTGAAAAAAGTATTTTTGGAAAGACTCACAAATAGATTGGTCTAGTGCAATGAAATCAAATGATTATCAAAGAAATACAGGACTTAATGAGAGCTTTAAACAGACTGAAGGTGATAGACTTAATGATATTGTTTTTTCTAAAAAATATGCTGAAACAATTTCGGAGATTATTAATTTTGCTATTATTATATACAATAAAAAGCTTTTAATTTGTGCCTACCTTTATGATGATGTATCAGATGATATTAGGCAATTATATCAAGAAAGTATTACTGGAGATAGTTTAAAAAAGCATAGTATTTCATATGTGGTTGAAGATAGACAAAAGAAAAATAATTATATTAAATAGATTTATGTTATTTGGAAGTTGAAAATGGAAAATAATCTAATAAATGCAGAATACGATAATTTTATTGTTGAAATTAAAAATAAAATACGAAAAAGTCAATATGAAGCTATGAAGGCTGTAAATACAACACTAATTAACTTGTATTGGGGAATTGGAGAAGAAATATATAATCAACAGCAAGAAAAGGGCTGGGGAAAATCAATTGTTGAAGTTTTATCAAAGGAAATTCAAAAAGAATTTCCAGAAGTAAAGGGATTTTCTGCAAGCAATTTATGGAGAATGAGAAATTTTTATCTTACATACAAAGATATAGAAAATCTCGCACCACTCGTGCGAGAAATTAGTTGGACTAAAAATATTGTTATAACAGAAAAATGTAAAGATAATCTTGAAAGAGAATTTTATATAAAAATGACAAAAAATATGGTTGGTCGAAAGATGTACTAATTAACCATATTGAAAATAAATCTTATGAAAAATATTTAATTAACCAAACAAATTTTGATGAAACTTTACCTGAAAAATATGTAAATCAAGCTAAACTTGCAGTAAAGGATGAATATATATTTGATATAATGGAACTATCTGAGCAACATTCGGAAAGAGAATTAGAAAGAGCTTTAGTTGATAATATTAAGGATTTTCTTGGAGAAATGGGTGGAAACTTTGCATTTATGGGAAATCAATATCATCTAAATGTTGATGGAAATGATTTTTATATTGATTTGCTTCTATATCATAGAAGTTTAAAGAGTTTAGTTGCAATAGAATTAAAAATAGGCGAATTCAAACCAGAATATGTTGGTCAATTACAATTTTATCTAACAGTATTAGATAAACAGGTTAAAATGGAAAGTGAAAATCCGTCAATAGGTATTATAATTTGTAAAGAAAAAATAGGACTGTTGTTGAATATGCTTTAAGTAATAGTGACAAACCTATTGGAGTTGCAACATATAAAATTCATGATTCTTTACCAGAGCAAATGAAAGATTTATTGCCATCTCCTGAAGAAATAAAGAAAAGATTAGAAGGATTAAATAATGAAAATTAGATGTTTAAAATGTAATGATATAATTGAATCAAAAAATTTACATGATTGTGTAAGTTGCAAGTGTGGTGCTTGCTCAATAGATGGTGGTAAGCAATATACGAGAATTGGTGGAGATACCAATTATATAAATATAGTATATGAAGATGGAACGGAAAAATTATTAAATAAATCAAATTAAAAGGAGAATTATATATGTCAAAAAATTGTGTTATGTGTAATAAGAAAATTGGCCTATTTGAAAAAATGTATGAAGATAAATATTGTAAAGAATGCTATGAAATAATACAAAATAAAAATGCAGAAGCAAAGAGAAAATTAGAGGAAGAAAGAATAAAAGAAGAAAAAAGAATTGAAAAGGAAAAATTGGATATGGCAAGAAATAACTTGTTATATACAAATTATTATTGGGTTGTAATTGAAAATATTTCTTTAATACCATTCCATTATGAAGATATTTTTAATAATTCTATTACAAATAAATTTGAAATCATTGAGTTATTATTAAATGAAATTATTAAAGAATTGCCTAGAGACTTTTCTTTTTATGATATAAAGCAAATTACGACATATAAAAATTCATCAAAAATAATAGAGAAAGCATTAAAACTGTATGTTAAAGGAAACTTGGATTCTGAAAAATATTGCTTACAAAAAGTAGAATCACAAAGATATTCTCCTAGCCTAAATCCGATAATTTTAGACGACATAGAGGAAAATAGTTATTTTTTGTGCAATAGTTACATTATAAACTTTGATATTCTTGTGAATAATTTTATAGAAAACCAGAGTAAATTAGTAAATGCAATACAAAAAAATATAGATGACATGAAAAAGTGCAAACAAAATCCTAAATATGATTATTATACATGTAGTAATATTATTGAAGAATATGAATTAGACCAAATATATGAAATATTGTATATTTATTATTTTTATACACTTTTAATAGTTTATTATATATATTTTAATAAAATTGTAGATATTATTATTAATAATAGTGAATTATATAATATTTATAAAAAATTAAAAAATGAAATTCATAATGAAAATTATATTATTCAAAAATTATATCCTATATATAATTCATTATACAAAGATGAATATGATATTACCTTTGATGATGAGAATGAATTTAAACTTTTGATTGAAACAATTAATGATAAAGAAAAAATAGTAGAAAAAGATGATTTTATTGATATAAATAGTAGTATTCTAAATATCAATATCAATAAATTTGTAAATAGCACAAATGATGATGAACTTGCATTTAAAGTAATAGACGAAATAAATTCAAATATTGTTTCGTATAAAAAATATTTATCAATAAATGATGTTCTTGATATATTAATTTACTCAAGAAAATACATAGACATAATAAATGAAGTAAAAAAACAACAAGCATTAAAAGAAAAAGAACGAATTTTAAATGGATGTTTTGAAGAAGAAAAGAAAATAAATAACAACTTATTAGATTATTCCAATATTACTAATGGATATGATTTTGAGGCTTTTGTGGCTAATGTATATAAGATGTTAGGATATAATGTAGAAGGTGTTACTTCAAAGAGTGGAGATCAAGGAGCAGATGTAATTATTGAAAAAGATAATATAAAATATGCAATTCAAGTTAAGTATTACAATAATCCAGTTGGAAATAAAGCTATTCAAGAGGTCGTTGCTGCAAAAAGTTTTTATAAAACCGATAAAGCTATGGTTGTTACTAATAGTACTTTTACTCCACAAGCTATAACATTAGCAAATGTAAATGATGTTTTACTGGTGGATGGAAATAAATTAGATGAGTTAATAAAAGAGGTAAAGAATAAATAAAATGAAAATAGAAGAAATTAAGAAAAAAACAAAGAAAAGAATTTCAGCAATTTATGATTGTTTTAAGAGTGATTATATAGAAGAATCTCTTATATTATTATATTCGACAATAGATTCAATATCGTGGTTATATTCTACTGAAACAAATATAGATAATAGAAAAACAGGACATGATTTTTTAGAATTTTTAAAAAAATATTATCTACCATGTCTAACTGGCTATGATATATCAGCAGAAGAATTATATTTAGCAAGATGTTCTGTGGTACATACTAGTTCATCTCTTGCAAGAAATCAAAAGCAAAATAGACAATTTCAATATTCTAATTCAGAAGATAATAGAAAGGCACAAGATAACATATCAAAATTGGTATGTAATACTTGTATTAGCATAAATGTTAAAGATTTAATTTTGGCTTTGGAATTTTCTACTGAAAATTTCTTTGATTCTTTATCTATTAATAAAATAAATGAAATAGATAAAAAAACAGAGAATTGGTATGTAGACTGTATAATTAAATAGAGGTAAAACTGGACAAACTATGTACTTTTACCTTTCTCTTTTTCTATTTTTCTTTTTAACAATTTTTTTTTCAGCTTTTTCTCTATTTGCTTCAGTTCTTTTTTTAATTAACATTTCTTCTTTTTCTCCTCTTTCTACTTTACTTATAATTCTTCTGCAAGTCTGTAATTTTTTGTTTATTCTTTCAATATCTTCGTTTAGATGGCTAATTTTTGCTTTGAGAATCGTTTTATCGGCACTATTTTGAGTTTGGTTATATAATCTATAAAAGATGATGTTTTCAATAAATTTGCATTAATCTTTACACCTTCATATATTTTTATTCTATATACATTGTTTTCTTTAGGTTGATAATTTCTATAATAAATTCTATCTTTTATATTTTCAAATGTATAATCTTCTCCAAATGTTCTTGCACAATTTGCTCTCCTTTCTTGAAAAAATTAAAGGGGTTTTGGGAAGAATTACCCCATCAATCAGTTTTTAGTTAAAACTGACAAGCAGTATTTATATGGGAGTATAAATGCGATGCTTGCTTTCAAAATATTGGCGAGTTGATTTACCCATAAATCAATTCATTGAATACAATTTCTTCAGCTCTATTTTTAATGCTATTCATTCTTTGTACCCATTCTAATTGATTATTTGTTTTTAATTCTTCATTAACACTTTCTTGCTTTGCAAGTTCTTTTATTAAGTTTTTTACATTCATATTTGCCTCTTCATCTATTTTTACTAGATGCTCGTGTATCAACTTACATTCATTTAATTGCTTAAATGCTTTAGTTGCTGTTTTATCAGATAGATTAAGCATTGTTTGTACTTCTTTTCTAGTAAATATAAGAAATACATTACCAATTTCATCAATCCAGTTATTTTTAGCTGATAAAGTTAACCTATTTAATAGAAATCCATAGAGAATTTTGCTATCTGAATTTAATTTATCTCTATAATTTTTGTTAAAGAATAATTCATAGGTATTTGATAATATAAATGCTCAAAACATTCGTGAGCTTTGTATGGTATAAATTCCATTTCTACATCCTTTCTGATAATCAGAATAGGAATAATAATAAATAAATGATATAATTGATAGAACTATCAAAGATTAAAATTTTCCCGACATGTAATCCCGACATTTTATATTAATTTTTGGATATTTTTTGGAACTTTTTAGAACTGCTCAAAAGCAATTTTTAAATTGGCACTTTTGCCGAAATTACACAAAAAAATACAGGTTAGAAATTTGTTTTCTAACCTGATATTTTGGTGCAGATGGCCGGAATCGTCGAGCCGCGTCAGAAAAAATGTCCACAGGACATTTTTTACCTACGTTTCGGCAGGCCTTAACCTGCACGAAACTTGGCAACTTCCTTTTCGATTTCCGGCATTAGAATAACAAAAAAGAATTAAAGCAAAGCTTTAATTCTAATCTGGTGCCTTAGCGGTGGTTATTTGCGAAAAACCATACTCCCACATTTGCTCCCATTTCCGATTATCGACTGTATATACATTTTAGCATACTTTTTATAAAATGTATACTTTAAAACACAAAAATTTGCTTTTTTATGTAAAATATAGTATAATTAAGATATGGTAACATTGTTGTTGCACCTTTGAAAAGGTAAACTTTCGGAGGTGCATACCTCCGAACAATTAAAGGAGGAAATTTTATGAAACGGTTTATTTTACTTGTAGTTATCATTATGTGTGTTGCCCTAACAGGTTGTCAGGCAATTGAAAAAGAAGAAAAAATTGACGTAAATGCAACGGTGACAGATATTCAATATTGGAGTTCGTATGTAACAATGATGCCTATATTTAATGGCAAAACTACGACTCTCATACCGCAAACGCATCCAGCACGTTACTTAGTAACCATTTCGTATGAAGATGTATCAGAAACTTTTAACGACAGAAACTTGTACGAAAATGTCAAAGAGGGAGATACTATTCAAATGGTATTATACAAAGGTTATGATAAAGATGACAACTTGATTAAGCAAACACTACAATTTCCTGAATAACCGTAAATCGTTCATTAGAACGGCAATGAGAGAATGAATATCAATTTCATTCTCTCCATTTGCATTCTAAAAAAATCTTATTTTTGAAGTACCTTATAAATATTGTAAAACACTTCAAATACAAAAATATTTTGTTCTTTTTCAGTTAGTTCCATTACTTGTGCTGATGTTATAAGTAAATGCTTATAGTTAAGAAGATTCAAGAATTTCGTTTTGTTATATTGTTCATCAACTGCACACAATAATTTCTTTAAAATCTCTAAAACATTATCATTTTTAACTTTTACATGATAACTTTCAAGCATATCTATGCTTAATCTTAATTTATCTGCGAAGTCTAATGTTTCAAAATACTTTACTAAATTCACTACTTTTTCATTATTACATTTTAATATCATAATTTTTTACCTCCGTTTTACAATTCATAATTTCTTTTTTTAGTGTTTTTATTGTCTATAAAATCAATATCTTCTTGTCTTAAAATATTATCTATTTTAAGTTCTTCATAGAATTTTTTATAGGTTTCGTTTTTAGAATATCTAACTTTATTCTTTATAAATTTCATTAGTTTATTCCATAAATATTTGAATGGCTTTAATATATTTATTTCCTTTTGTTGTTTTGAAATAGTATTTTTTGCTATATCTAAATTTTGTGTTAAATCTCTTATTTCTATATTTTTTTCTCTAATAGTAGAGTTTAATTCTCTAACTTCGTTATGATGTTCTTTTAAATCTTTTTCATACTCCCTTATAATGACATCTAAATCATTTACTTTTTTCATTGTTTTTGTAGTATCTTCTACTTTCGAAATATAATCTTTTATAGTTGTTACTTGTTCTTGTGAGATAGTATAATTCTTTTTGTTTACTAGATTAGGCTTTAAATTAGATACTATTTCTTTAATATTATTGCCATTTTCATTTACTAAATCTGTCTTTTTATTTGCTTGTTCTAATAGTTTCTTATTCTTTTCATATTGCTTTTTTACTTTATTATAGTTCTGCATTTGACTAACTGGAATATCTTGATTTCTACCTTTTTCTTTTGTTTTGAGCTGATAATCTTGTTCATATACTTTGTTAAATGATTTTATACAGCAATTTCTCATTTTGTCTTGTATTCTAGTAAGTGATTCTTTTGTAAATATTTGTGATTTTGCTACTTGTTTTTTCATTCCATTTTTGTATCCGTTCTTTTATTGGAATGCCAATCATATGAAGATGGGGACTTGTTTCATCAAAGTGAATTACTGCATTAGCTATTTTAAATTGCTGGACGGCTGTTACAAAATCTTGTAGTTGTTCTTTATAAACTTGTACCATTTTATAGCAATATTCTTGTGTTTTATCTTGCCAAAAATTCATATCTCCAAGTTCAATTATTATTTCACAACATAAATCTCTATTAGAATTTTTTGATATATGTTCAAAGTAATTTTGTATTTTTCTATTTTCTCTTGTTTGCTTATTGTTGTATTCAATTCTTGCATTTTCAAACTCTTGTAAATATAAATTTTGAACATCATTTATTAAATTACCTGTTCCATAAATTACAGAGATTAGTTCTGTTTTGTTATCGTATTTTCTTAAATTATGGTTATTGGCTTTTGATAATTGTGCCAAATTTTGAATAGAATTATTACTAAAAGAAGTTGTATTTGATTGATTATTTTTTGCAATTTCTTTTGCTTTTTTAGTTTTATTTTTATCGTTTCCAAGATGTATAGAATAGGCTAACATCTCATTCATTTTTCATACTTCCTTGCCAAGAGGATTTTGTCTTTCCAAATATCCTAACCCCCTATGGATTTTGACAAGTATGTCAAAATTCAGGTGGCTCTGCGAGGTAATAAATTTTCTTCCATTGGAATAAAATTTATTCAAATTAACTATCGCCACTTTCATTTTTACTTTGTAAAAACAAAACGTGCCACGTTAATTTGTTTTAAGAAATGCCTACGCAGTTGTATAAGCAATAGCACCTATTCGTACATTTTCTTCTTGTGATGTTGGAAACGTTTTTTCTTCTTTTACTGCTACCATTCTTATTAACTTTTCTTTCGCTGTATCAATTTCAAATTCTACTTCTTTATCTCCATAACTTTTATTCAAATCCATTTGTGCAACTTCATAAAATTCTATTTCAAATTCTTGATTTAATCTTGCTATATATTCATCTAATTGTTCTTGATTTATATTTACACCTGTTCTAATAAATGTTTCTTTTCCATTTACTTCTACTGGGGCATATACATCAAATATTCCATTATTAAAGAACTTTACCATTTGATGAATATAACTACTTCTAAAATTGATTTTATCAATTTGCAAGTACCCATTTTCATCTTTTATTAGTACAACTGATTCTATAAACTTTGAAATAAACTCTTGTTTCTCTTCTTTTGATTTTTTATTCCATTCTTCTTTTATTTTTTCATTTAAAGTATTATCTCTAATTTGCTTTTCTCTTTCTATATCTCTATCAGCCATTAGTTGTTGAGGAGAAAATGTTATAGCATTTAAGTTCAAAGTATCTAACTTTTTCTTTTCTAATATGCTTAATTTTTCTTCTATAACTTTATAATCTTCCGAGAAATCTTCCATTTCTACAATACCACTTAAATATGCTTTTTTAATTCTTTCTCTTTGTTTTTCTATCTGTTCAATTTCTTTGTCTATTTTTTCTGTACTTGTTTCTTTTTTATCTGCTAAAACTGGAAAAAAATACTTTTTGACTGACATATCATATTCAACTAAATCTAATATAAAATGTTCTAAACATTCTTCTATTAAATCTTCTCTATAATATAACTTGCAATGTTCACAGTTGTAATACATATATTTTTTCTTTTTACCACCTGAGCCTTTGCATTTCATTATTCTATTACAGTTTGGACATCTCAGTTTTTGAAAGAATAAATAAACTCTATCTCTTGTATAGGCTCTTTGATTTTTCTCTTTTTGTATTTGTGCTTCTTCCCACATAGCACGACTAATAATTGGCTCTACAACATTCATATAGATTATTGGCTCTTTGCCTTGTGCTTTTCCAATTTTCTTGTATTGTTCATAATCTCCCATATAAATACGATTTTCTATTATCTTTTGAATATGGGAATCTCTCCATTTTTTAGGAAATAGTATCTGCTCTTCTTTAAAGATATTTGCTATTTGTTGAAAGCTTTTTCCCTCTAAATACATATTGAATACTCTTATTATAATCTCTTTTGTAGTTTCATCAATTACAGTTCTCTTGTTACTGTCTTTCTTGTAACCTAATGGAATATTACCGTGGCAAATGTCCAAATTTTATAGCACCATTTAATCCAAACTTTGTCCTTTCACTCACTATTTCAATTTCTAATTGAGATAACACTGTTAGCATTCTTACAAAGAAACGACCATTAGCACTGCTCGTATTTACATCGTCCCTATCGCACACCAAATAGGTATTATGCTTTTCTAATACTGCAATTAGTTCCTCTAAATCACGAACTGAACGTGTAACTCTGTCTAGCTTATATGCGACAATATAGTTGATTTTGCCTTTCTTCATATCTGCTAACATCTCTTGAAATGCTGGTCTGTGTTCCATATCTTTTGCACTTATTCCAGCATCTTCATACACCTTAAATACTTCGTATTCTTTAAATTTACAAAGCTGTAATAGTTTTTCCTTTTGTTCTCCTAAACTAAATCCGTTCCCTAGCTTGATCATCTGTACTAACTCTAATATAAATTCCTGCTACTTTCTTTTCATCATTCATTATTATAAATCCTCCTTCCAAAATTGATGATAGAAAGGCACTATAAAAAGTGTCACATAGCAATTTGCAATTAGCATTTGGCTATCGACACTTTTAGAATTTTATAATTTATTTATATTAACTTATTTTTAATATCACAAATAAACCAATATAGTATATTTTTTTAAAACTCTAAAATTATCAATGCCTTGCTATGTAATCTTTTAATTGAGATAACGGATATTTGTTTCTCAAATCATTCACATAAAAATAATCGTGTTCATTAAAGAATAAATAAAGATTATTTTTAATCACTAATCTATGGGGCTCTACATATGCTAAATTGCTATGTTCAATAACTCTTAATGAGCCTTGATAAATTTTAGGTTTTTCTTTTCCTTTTAATTTTAATTGGCACGCCCACTCAATTTTAGAATTTAGTTCTTTACTAATATTGATTTGTTTCTTGATTATGTTTAACATAATATCACACCTTTCCGAAAATTTCAATACTTAGGCACGACAAAAATCGACCTTTTACAGTCGATTTAATCGTTTTTTTCGTCTGGTGCGACGATATTATCCTTTGGTGCAGATGGCCGGAATCGAACCGGCACGGTTTATTCAACCGCAGGATTTTAAGTCCTGTGCGTCTACCAGTTCCGCCACATCTGCATATAAGTCACTTAACTGGCTAACAAAATGTATTGTACTACAAAGCATAACCATTTGTCAATAGAAAAAATGAAAAAATACTAAAAAATTTAAAAGTTGAATTAAATAAGCTTTTTTGACAATTAAATTGATAAATATATGTATATTTGCAAAAAAAAGCGAAAAAATAAAAGAGGAGTAAATTTTTAATAAGAAAATGTCGAACGATTTTTAATAAGATTTCCAAAAAATGTGATATTATAAATTACGCAAAATAATAGCTATATTAGGTAGAGCACCGTTTCTAATAATAAACATTCAAGTAAAAATAAATAAAAAAGTTACAATATTCGCCATAGCGAAAGCTAGGTATGATTTAATATTTAAAATTTTTAAGAAGAACCGGTGAAAGAAATATGCATATAGAAATATTAGTAAAAGAGGTGCGCGAACAAAAAGGAATGACAATTTCAGGATTGTCAAGAAAAAGTGGAGTATCAGTTGCGCACATTAGTGATATTGAGAAAGCATTTAAAAGTCCAAGCTTACTTGTAATGGTAAGACTTGCTAGAGCATTAAATGTAGAAATAACAGAATTATATAGGGTGAGATGGTAATGTTAGAAAAATACGACCAAAGTATACAAGCTCTACAATTGTATATGAATATAACAAAATTAATTCCTTCTGAAAAAGAATGGAATAGATTTGCCATGGAAGAAAAACTCTTATCAAGTCAATCTATTCAATATCTCAGTCAGAGTGGATTTAATAAGTTGTGTAGAAAACTGACAAAAATAAGATAGTATAATTTGTTTGATTTCTGAAGCAATGTAATAATTAAAATTAAACACTTGAAATTTAATTTTTACAGAATAGAAAATATTGCACAGAAAATTTATGAGATAAATTTTCGCATACAAACAAATTTATGGAAAATTTTAATTTTATAGAGAAGTATAATGGGTAGAGTAAAGGCCGAATTTTGAAAATTTTCAGATTTATTCTTAAAATACTAGACTTTTTCATATAAATGCCGTAAAATAAAAAATATCAAAAAGGAAAGAAGGAATTTATATGAATATTTGGCATGATATCGACGAAGAAAGAATAAAAAAAGATGATTTTTTAGCGGTAATTGAAATACCAAAAGGCTGTAAGAATAAGTATGAGCTTGATAAGAAAACTGGCTCATTAAGATTAGATAGAGTACTATATACAGCAACACACTATCCAGCAAATTATGGTTTCATACCAAGAACTTATGCGGGAGATCATGACCCACTTGATGTTCTTGTACTTTGCGAAGAGAAAATTTATCCGCTGACATTGGTAGAATGCTATCCTATTGGAGTGCTTAGAATGACTGACAGTGGAGAGAATGACGAAAAGATTATTGCTATACCAACGAATGATCCATTCTTAAATGAGTATAAAGATATATCTGAAATACCAGCACAAATATCTGCAGAAATTGTGCATTTCTTCGAAGTGTATAAACAACTAGAAGGAAAGAAAACAAATGTAGATAAAATGATGGGAAGAGAAGAAGCCGAAAAAATAATACAAGAAGCTCTAGAAAATTATAAAAAAGAGTTTGAAAATAAATAATTAAGGAGAGAACAATGCTTGAAAAAATAATATTCAACTTGTTTGCATTTACATTATTTATACTCATTTTTATAAAATTTATAAGAAAAAATGATACAAGCTATGTTTATTTATTAATTACGCAATTTGTTGGAATTGCTATAAATTTTATAGAGTTAAGTTTAGGTAAAAGCTTTGGTACAATTGTAAAATTAATAATGTATTTATTATCTGTAATATTACCAATCTTTTTCATATGGCTAGAATATAAAAAGAAGATTGATTTTGCAGAAGTATTTTATATAATAGTTTCAAAAGTTACTATATTAATAGGAAAAGAAGATATTGCAAAAAAATATTTACAACAATTAGCAGAAAAATATCCTAATTCAATACAGGGGCATAAATATTTAGCAACAATCTATGAGAAAGAAGAAAAATATGAGCTTGCCTTAGAAGAATATGAAAAAACTTATGAGCTAAATCAAGAAGAAAAAGGAATATATTTAAAAATAGGAAAGCTATATGGTAATATTGGAAGAGAAAAGGAAGCTATTCAAATTTTAGGTGAGCTTCTTAAGAAGAAACCAGATTACTATGAAGCAAGCATGATTTTAGCAGATATATTAAATAGTAAGAAAGAATTTAAAGAAGCTGTTCAAGTCTACATGAATGCATTAAAATATAGACCAGCAGATTATGATTTATATTATAATTTAGGAATGACATATACTTTGTTAAATGATTTTGCAAAGGCGAAGGAATGCTATGAAAAAGCAGCACAGATAAATAGCGTGTTATATCATGCACGTTATAGCTTGGGGCAAATTAATTTGCTATATGGCGATTTAGAAGAAGCAGAAAAGTATTTCATGGAATGTATAGAAGCAGAAGAAGTAGAATCTGGAGCATATTACTATTTGGCAAGAATTGCAATGATAAAAGGCGAAACTGAAAAAGCAAAGAATTATGCGAATATTGCTATAGAAGAAAATCCAACATTATATGATAAAATGGCTGATGAAAATATATTTATGCCGATAATTGATGAAGTGAATAAACCACGATTAAGTGTGGATGGCAAGAAGAAAAATAAGAGAAAAACATTAAGTAAAAAAGAGATGTTCATAGACTTATATTTGGATAATACTTGTAAGATAGTTGGAAAATTAAATAACAATGATATAGAAATGATGGAAAATGTAAAGAAAACAAAACAGCAAACAATTAATTTAGATAATGAAATAGAGAAAGAATAAGATTATAGAAATATGAAATTTTTAGGAAAAAGTAAGAGAACAATGTAAAAGTTACATTTATAAAGTAAAGAGATTATAAAAATAGGATTATATTGTGTATTACTTTGCTAATATTAAATATTCATATTTATAATGTAGGAAAATATAATAAAATATAAGGAGAAAAAAGAAAATGGAAATATATCAGGCACTTATTTTAGGAATTGTGCAAGGGATAACAGAATTATTACCGATATCTAGCTCTGCACATTTAAATATTATACCATGGATGTTTGGATGGATAAATCAACCAGGTTTTACAGAAGCTTTTAATGGATTTGACGTTGCACTTCATTTTGGAACATTACTAGCGATAATAATGGTATTTTTTAAGGATTGGATAGAACTTATAAAAGGTGGATTTAAATACGCTGTTAAGAAGGAAAAAACAGTACAAGGAAGAATGTTTTGGTATATTGTTTTAGCAACAATACCGGGAGGAATAATTGGATTTTTATTAGACCATTTTTGTCAAGGTATGTTAAATAGACCAATAATAATTGCAATAGCATTAATGGTAATGGGTGTTGTATTGTACTTTGTAGATAAAAATTCTAAGAACGAAGTAAAATATGAAGAAATGACATTAAAGCAAACATTTTTAATTGGATTATCACAAGCACTTGCTTTTATACCAGGAGTATCTCGTTCTGGAGTTACCATTACAACGGCAAGAGCCATGGGTGTAACTAGAGAAGCTGCAACAAAATATTCGTTTTTATTATCAACACCAATAGTATTTGCAGCAACAATATTGAAATTTAAAGATTTTGTATTTAGTGTACCATTTATAATAGGAGTATTAGCAAGCTTTTTGGTAGGCTTACTAGTAATAAAGTTTTTGTTAAAGTACATAAAAAAAGGAAGTTTCAAAATATTTGCAGTGTATAGAGTAATATTTGGAATTCTAATAATAATAGTTGCAATAATACATTAGTTGCATGGGGTTAGAAAATATAATATCTTATTTTTGAAAGAGCTATAAATTAGTTTTTTACATAGTATAAATAAACTATTAAAAAACGAGCTTAATAGAAAATAAGATATTTTTTTGTACAAAAGTTTCAGAAATATTACAATATTACATTTTGGTTACTATTTGAATATATATGTTGACTTTTTTTCAAAAAAAGATAAAATATTAGTGAATGAATTATATTTTGTATTTTATTGTATTTTTTTAATGAAAAATGCAAAAAATAAATATATAAAATAAAAGAAAGGAATCGGAATGGCTAGTTGTTTAGGAATATATATAGATAGAAATATTATTAAATACGCAAAAATAACTAAAGAAAAAGATGACTTAAAGGTTGATGCCTTCGGAATAAAAATATATTCTGATTTATTACAAACAATTGACCAAATAGTATCTGAGACCTTTAGCTTTAAAGACCCAATAAGTGTAAATATTACAGACGAAATGTACAATTATTTTTATATGTCAGATTTATTGAATAGAAAAGATTTGGCAAAGGCAATTGAAACTGAGTTTGAGTCTTTATGCACAGAAAAACAATACAATCCAAATGCACTTGAAGCAAGATATGCGCTTGTTAACGACCAAAATGATAAGACAAAGATAAAAGTAATACATGTTTCTGAAAACAAAATGAAAATAAATCAAGTGATACAAAATTTTGATGGTAAGAAATTACAGAGCATAACACCAATTGCATTAACGATTCCAAATATTGCACAGACAAATGAAAAGGAAAATGTATTAATAGTAAACATTGAAGATATTACAAATATTACTACATTAGTAGGAAGTAAAATATATGATGTACAAAAGTTAGATGTTGGAGCTCAACAAATACTAGATGAAATAAATAGTAAAGAAAATTCGTATTTAAAGGCATATGAAATATGTAAGAATACAACGATATATACAATGGAGGGACAAGGACTACAACAACAAGAAAACGGTTATTTGAATTATATTGTTCCAAACTTATTTACTATAGCAAGTCAGGTAAAAGATATAATAGGAGCATCTTTAATAAAAATAAATAAAGTTTATATTACTGGAACAGCTTCTGTAATAAATAATATAGATTTGTATTTTGAAGAACTTTTAGATGGAATAAAATGTGAAATATTAAAACCATTCTTTATAGAAGATAGCCCAAAGGTTAATATGAAAGACTATATTGAGGTAAACTCTGCAATATCACTTGCATTGCAAGGACTTGAATATGGACTTGCAAATATGAACTTCAATAAAAAGAATACTTGGGAGCAACTTAAAGAAGCCTTAGGCTCAGATATTACATTTGGTGGAAAAAAAGGAAAAGACAATGGTAAAAAGAAAATAAATATCAATTTGAATTCACCAAAGGTAAAACAATGGGTTATGCGTGATTTTTTCGGAGTATTAGTACTATTAGTTGTTTATGGAGGGCTTGCAACGTATATAGACTATGGAATGCAAGAAAAAGAAAAAGAAATTAGTGATACAAAAACTGATATAAATACTCAAATAACATTAATAGATAGAGATAGAGAAAAAATAAATTCAAAAACATCTGAATATACAACACTTACAACAAATTTACAAAATGCATCAGATGCTGCAAATACAAAGAATGCATATAAAAATGTAATTACTACATTCTTAAGTGAGATAATGTATGTTATTCCAAAAGAAGTAGTGCTTACATCAATAGAAAACCCAAGTGCCAGAAAGATTGTAATAAATGCTCAATCAGAAAAATATGAACAATTAGCATATTTTAAAGCTTTATTAAAATCTAAAGGAGTATTAACACCTTCATCTGTAGTATCTTCAGAAGCGACAAAAGAAGGTAACATTGTAAAAATTGTAATAGAAGGAGAGTTGCCATGAAAGACATTTTAATTACAGTAATTTCTATACTTCTAACAGTTGTTATAATTATATGTATGGCAAATGGACTTACAGTCGGAAGTTTTCGTATATTAAGTATTAGCAATATAAAACAAGAAAGTTTAAATATAGATAATGAAGTAGATGAATTAAATAATCTTAAAAACGTAACTTATAAAAAGAAAATTGACGATTTACAAACTGCAACTAAAAGCCTTACAACAGCTAAACAAAAATATTTAGATTTAGCAAGTGTAAGTACAGATAAGGAAATACAAGATGCTAATCTTGAACAAACATATGCAATGGAATTCTTATGGAATAAAATTGGCTCATATGCAACAAGAGAAGGTGTTACACTAAAATGGGATGTATCATCTACAGGAGTAAATAACAAATATACATTGAACTTTACAACTACAGGAAGTTATATTGGAGTTATAAACTATATATATGCATTAGAAAATGATTCTGAATTGGCATTTAGAATAGAAAACTTCAAAATGACTGCTAGTGGCGAAAATGTAACAGCAACATTTACAGTAAACAATGTAGCAATAAAGGCTGAAACAATTTCAAGCGCAAGCTCAAATTCAAGTAGTTCAAAAAGCTCAGATAATACAAATGAACAAGCCAATACAAATACTACAGTACAGTAAGGAAGGAGTAAAAAATGAAGTCAATAGTAAAAGAAATATTTATAATATTGCTTTTATGCATAGCAGTATGTTTAGTTTTTGGTGTTATTTTTTACGACTATATACCAAACAACAAAGTGGTTCCAAGTACAGTAGAAGCATATAAAACATCCAATACAATAAAGGATGAAATAAGTCAAGAAATAGTAGATTATCCAAAACAGAATATAACACTTGAAATAACAGATTCAGACTTAACAATAAAAAAACAAGACAAAAGCTATGAATCTGGGAAAGCAAACCCATTTTCAAGCACTACAAGTTCTGCATCGGGTAATACTACAGAAAATACAACTACACCGTCTGGAAACAATAACACAAACAAAAATCCGGACTCAACAGACCACTATTTTAATAATATTAGTGGAAAATAATTAAATTCGGTTATATTTTTTATAAATATATACAAAAATTTATCAAAGGAGGAATTAAGTATGTTTAAGAAAGAAAGAGGTATCACATTAGTAGCATTAGTTGTAACTATAGTTGTTCTTTTAATATTAGCAGGTGTTTCAATCAGCATGGTATTAGGAAACAATGGTATAGTTACAAAAGCTAAAGAAACTCAAGCAGCTCAAGATAAAGCTTATGCTGAAGATGTTATCGAATCAGGCCTTAAAGCTGTACAAATAGAAGTTCTATCAAATACTTTACCAAAAGGTAAAACAGCTAATGTTGCTTATGTTGTAGAGAAGATTAATGATTCTGCTTTTACTGCTGGTTCAGCTGAAAATACTATAACATATACAAAAGGTACATCAACATATAATATAAAAGTTGATATGACTAAGTATATTATTGATAAAACAGCTAAATAGTTAATACTAAGAATATAAAAGTTTATATTCATAAAATAAGGTTACCTAAAACATTTGAAAAAACCTTTTTAGGTAACCTTTTTTACATAAAAAGATCAGTTTTATAGGTGGAATGAAAAATTATACCATAAAAATAATTAATAAATTTTAAACTCTAAGTATACAAGGAGAAACATGAACCTACTATTATATATTTACATATTCCTTATAGGAATAACTTTTGGAAGTTTTTTTACACTTGCTGTTTATAGAATACCAAGAGGAGAAGATATAACACATACAAGGTCATATTGCCCAAAATGCAACCATAAATTATCATTCTGGGATATGATACCATTATTTAGTTATATATTCTTAGGAGCAAAGTGCAGATATTGTAAAGAAAAAATACGTCCTAGGTATTTCATACTAGAATTTTGCTCAGGATTGGTATTTGTATTATTTGCACTATCAATAAAGCTTAACATATATACTTTAACAGCACAAACAATAATATATTTTATCTTTGGCTTGCTATATATAGCTGGTCTATTTATCGTATCTGGAATAGATAAAGAAAAAATAAACATCCAAAATGAAGTAACATTATATCTTACAATAGTAGAAGCAGTGTATATAATATATCTATGTATAGTAGACTCTGCTAGTATTTATAGATATGTCATATACTTATTAACATTAGTAATATTAACTATGGCAAATACCATTTATTATAAGAAGAAAGTAAAGAATAATTATACATTGGATTGTTTAATTTTACTTAATATAATGTTAATATTCACATATGAATATTGTTCTATATTAACTGTAATATTTACGCTTTTAGCAATGTCTATAAAAGTTTTAATTGATAAAATTAATCAAAAAAGGGCAAACTATAGTAAAACAAATAAAAAGTTACCAATAGGATTTTTCTTATGTGTTACGAATATAATTACTCTTTTGGCTACAAACTTTATAATTTTCTATAGAGGATAAGTTTTGAAAATAACAAACTTTCAGAAGATGTACCTTGAGAAAGGAAAACAAAAAATATGAAAAGAATTATATCAAATAATAAGGGAATAACAGGAATTGACCTAACAATTGGTATTATAGTATTAAGTTTATTTACTGGGGTTATAGTTTCACTTATGTTGAATGCGTATCGTACAGCTGTTGAAATAAAGAAAAGCGCGAATGCTATGGCTTATGCAACAATTATACTAGAAAAGGTTGATGAAAAAAGTTTTGATTATGTTAATGATGGCTTTGTTGCATATTTAGAAAACCTGGGTGAAGTTGATATAGACGAAGATTATACAATTACGTTTAACACAGAGGTATTAGAAGAGGATTTATTCAAAAAAGCAATAATAACAGTAAGCTATGATGTAAATGGTGAACAAAAAGAAATAACTATAAATAAATTAAAAATAAAGGAATTATAAAATAATGGTTAATAAAAGTTTTAAAGCAGAAAAAGGAGTAACCTTATTAGCACTTACTATATATATGATAGTTTTAACAGCTGTATTAGGTATGATGACAGTATTAAGTAATTTATTTTATAATAATGTATATACTTTGCAAGATACAGTAGAAAATGCTGGAGACTTTGACACTCTTAATAGTTGTCTAATTATTGATGCTAAAGCAAATACATCAGTTAGGGTAGACGAAAGTACTAAAACTATTGTATTTGGTGATGATACAACATACACATATAATGAAGAAGAAGAAACTATATATAGAGGTGAATTTAAAGTTGCATCACATGTAAAATATTTTAATGTAACTAGTTCAACAAAAACAGTAGATAATGTTGAAAAAAAGATACTTACAATTAAAATTATTATAGGAGATTCAACACAAAATTTAATAAATCAAAAGATAGATTATGTTCTAAGATATTGGTAAATTATTTATAAAAAGAGTTGAAGGTTAAAAATATTTAATAATTAAAATTTAACCTTGGAAAGGATATTATAAGTATGGATAACAGAAGAACACAGCCAATTGGAATTGAGCTTGTAAAAAGAGGAATCGTTGGTGAAGAAGATATAAATAAGGCATTAGAGTACCAAAAGGAACACCCTTCAAAAAAAATTGGAGATATATTATATGAATTACATATAGGTAATCCATCAAAACTAATTGCTACAATAGCAGATATATTAGGTGAAAAACCTATGTTGCTTAGTGCTTCAGATATAAGAATAAATATACCAGAGTATTTACCTATTGATATTGCAAGAAGAAATAAAGCAATACCTTTTGAGGTAAGTAGTGGAAAAATAAAAGTATGTTTTTCGAACACGGCTAACCAGAGAATGCTAGAAAATATGAGGCTTTTGTTTTTAAACAAAGGCTTAATAATGGAGAGATATATTACTTTTGATAGCATTATTGATGAAATTTTAACTTCTATGGAAATTGCTGCAACAGAAAAAATAGATGTTAATGCAGATATATCAGAGCTTGTAAATTCTATAATAAAAAATGGAATGGAAAAAAGAGCGAGTGATATTCATATAGAGCCAGAAGAAAATTCTATAAGAGTAAGATACAGAATAGATGGAGAGCTTGTAACTGCTGCAACAATAGAAAAAGATAAGCAAGCACAATTAATAGGAAGATTAAAGGCAATTTCTAACATGCACCAAGAAAAACAGGAGTCTCAAGATGGTAGAATTTTGCTATATAGTGATTATAATATTCGTGTATCTTCACAGAAAAATGTCTATGGTGAAAAATTTGTTTTAAGACTTTTAAAGAAAAATGCAGACGTACAACAAATATTTGAATTAGGATTTCCAAATGATCCAGAGCTTGTAAAAAAATGTTTTAATAAGAGAAACAGCATAGTTTTAATTGCTGCTCCAACTGGAGAAGGTAAAACAACAACATTGTACAGTATTATAGATTTCTTAAATAAACCAGAAATAAATGTTACAACAATTGAAGACCCGGTAGAAATAAGAATTCCAGGGCTAAACCAAATCGAAATTGATACAAAAACATCATTTTCAGATTCTTTAAGAACTGTTTTAAGACAAGATCCAGACATAATTCTTGTTGGAGAAATTCGTGATAGAGAAACAGCAGAAATTGCTATGCAAGCAGGTCAAACTGGACACTACGTTTTATCAACAATACACACAATAGACAGTATAGAGGTTATTACTAGATTAAGAAAAATAGGAGTTTCTGACTATGATATAGCAAGTACACTTGCAACTTCACTTTCTCAAAGATTGGTAAGAAAGGTATGCCCTAAATGTGCAGTAAAAAGAGAGTATACAGAAGAAGAAAAGAATATAATTAATGGAATAGCAAAAAAATACGGAGTCGAATATGATTTCACAGGAAAATACACATATGATACTGTTGGGTGTCAATATTGTAATGATAGTGGCTTCTATGGAAGAATTGGTATATTCGAAATATTAGATATGTCTGAATCTATAAAAGAACTAGTAATAAAAGGTGAGTCAAGCTTGGAAATTAGAAAAAAAGCTATGGAAGAAGGGTATAAGCCTTTAGTAATAGATGGATTCAATAAGATTTTAAATGGATATACAACACTAAAAGAATTAAACTCTAAATTAGTTATATATTAAAATAAAGGTAATATACCAAAAGGAGAGTAACATGGTAGATGTAGATGATATTTTAAAAACAGCAATAGAAAAAGATGCATCAGATGTGCATTTAATAAGTGGAATTAGACCAATGCTAAGAATTGCAAGACATTTAACTCCATACGAAGGATGTGATAGTCTTACGCCAGAAGATATGGCAGATATTTATGATTATTTCATAAGAGGTAACATAGATAAAGATGCAGTTTTTACACAAACAAAAAAACTAGATTCATCATTTGAGTTTAACGGACTTCGTTTCAGAGTGAACATATCTTTATCTGGAGATGTTCCAGTATTTACATTAAGACTTATAAAAAATGAATTACCAACATTTGATGAACTAGGTGTTCCAGATATAGTAAGAAGAATGATGTACCAACCACAAGGTTTAGTTCTTGTAACTGGTAAGACAAACTCTGGTAAAACAACAACTTTAAATGCACTGATAAATGAAATAAATGAAACACAAAATAAGAAAATACTAACACTTGAAAGCCCAGTAGAATTTAAGCATAAATGTAAACAATCTGTAATAGTACAAAAAGAAGTAGGATATGGACAAGATGTTTTAACATATAAAGATGGTGTTAAAAACTGTTTAAGAGAGGACTGCGATATTCTAGTAATCGGAGAAATTCGTGATAGAGAAACAATGGATGCTGCAATAGAAACAGCAGAAGCAGGTCACTTAGTAATTGGAACATTACACACAAAATCTTGTGCAGAAACAATCGATAGAATGATAAACTTTTACGATATATCAGACCAACAAAGTATAAAATATATGATAGCTTCACTATTAAAATTAGTTACATCACAAAGATTAATTCGTGGAAAAGATGGAAAATTGGTATTAGTTCCAGAAGTTATGGTTGTAGATAATATTATTTCTGGTATAATAAGAAAAGAAAAGCTTAGTGTTTCGGAAATAGAAGATGCAATACAAAGTAACTCTGCTAATGGAAGCATAGGACTAATAAACTCAATTGCAGAACTATTTGTTGATGATAGAATAACATTAGACCAAGCAAAGGCTCAAATAGAAGAGAAGAACATAGAGATTCTAAATAGAACAATAATGCAATTAAAAATAAAAAGAGGAAACAACGGAAACCATATTGGATATTAGTCTGGATTAAAAAGTATAAATGTTGACTTTTAGATAATCCTCAAAAATTATATTAGAAAATTAAAACTGAATTTGAACAAAAAAGGAGGTTTGTGATAAAAAATGCCAGAATATGTATATAGAGCCATTACTAGAGAAGGAGTAATAGTAAAAAACAGGGTTGAAAGTGGAAATAAGCAATCACTAGTAAAAAGACTAAAAGAAGGCAACTTGACACCAATAGATGTAGTTCAAGTAGGTTATGGAAGAAAAAAAGTAAACACAAAAAAGAAAAATGTAACTGATATAGATGAAATAATGAAAACTGCAAACTCTTCAAGTGTAATACAAGGAAGAGGTAGAAAAAAGCAATCATTTGTGGAAAAAGTAAACCTTGCTATTTCCAAGCAAGAAAAAGTAACCACAAGAGATATAATGGTATTTACACAAAATTTTTATTTACTAAAAAAAGCAGATTTTAACAATATTCATGCATTAAGCACAATAATAGAGAGTACAGAAAACCTTACATTTAGAGGTGTTTTGGAAGATATATTAGCTGGTCTTGAAGCAGGAGAATATATGTATACAACAATGGAATATTATGAAAATATATTTCCATATATATATATAAATATGATAAAAGTTGGAGAACTTTCAGGTTCCTTAACTCAATCACTTCAACAGGCGGTAAAATACTTAGACACTAGCACAGATACGTCAAAAAAATTAAAGAAAATAATAATTCCAAATGTAATACAATTGGTAGCATTAATAGCATTATTATTTGTAGGAAGCTTATACACAATACCTACAATACAAAATGTGTATGATGAAGTTGGTACAAAAGATACACTACCTGCAATAACAATAGCTTTTTCTAATGTAATAGAATGGATAGCAGTGCATTGGTATGTACCAGTTGGAATAATTGGAGCAATAGCAGCAGTAATAATTGCATATATAAATACTCCAAAAGGAAGATATAACTTTGACTATTTTAAATATACAATGCCTATATTTGGAAAGTTAAACTATACTATGGATTACTCGAGGCTTATGAGAGCAATGTTACTAAACCTAGAGAATGGAATGAGAATTCAAGATGCTTTGGATGTTAGTAAAAATGTAGTAAGTAACTTTGTTATGAGAGCAATGGTAGAAACATCTATAAATAATATTTTAGTCGGGACATCATGGATAGAACCATTCGAAAAAGCAGGCCTTGGTTCAACAATGATAACTGAGATGTTAAAGGTAGGTATGCAAACAGATTTATCTGCAATGATGGAAAAATTATTAGAATATATGGATGTTGATATAAAAAATACAATGGATAAAATTATGGCTGTGTTGCCACAATTAGTATATTCGATAGTTGGTATTTTATTAATATTTGTTGTTGTAGTTGTACTTGTACCTTGTATTCAAGTATACATGGGAACATTCATGTTCTCTGCAGCAGGAGTATAAAAAAACGCCCAATGGGGACGACCCATTTTGGGCGAATTTTTTTGCATTTTTTAAAATTATATGTTAATATATTTTGGAGGGGATAGAGGTTAAAATTTAATTTTTAACTATAAGGGAGAATAATGATGAAAATTGGAATTGACTTAGGTGGAAGCCATGTTGCAATTGGCTTGGTAGATGAAAATAGCGAAATAATAGAAAAAAGAACTTATTACATGAATGATAGAAGAAATGTAAGTTTAGAAGATTATATAGTAAGTTCAATTGTTCACGGAATTAATGAAATATTACAGAGTACAAGATATAATTTATGTCAGATTGAGAGTATTGGAATTGCAACACCTGGAAATCCCAAAGATGGATATATAAAAAATGTTGTAAATTTGGGCATAAAAGAGTTTAATATTACTCAAAAATTAAGAGAAGCATTTGGAAGTAAAGAACTAAAAATAAATATACAAAATGATGGAAAATGTGCAGCATTAGCAGAAAAATATAAAGGTTCACTTAAAGACTATAATGATTGTGTATTTTTGTGTATAGGTACAGGAATTGGTGGAGCTGCATTCTTTGGAGGTAAATTTATAAAACCTATGCGTAATGCTGGTTTTGAATTTGGACACATGGTAATAAACAAAAATGGAGAACAGTGCAACTGCGGAAATAAAGGTTGTTTTGAAGTGTATTGCTCAAAGAAAAAATTCAAAGAGCAAATGCAAAAAATACTAGGAATTACAGAATATGTTGGTGCTGCAGACTTAACAAAAGCAGTAGAAGAAAATATGAATAATGATGATGTGAAAAATCTATTAGAAGAATATGTTGATAATTTAGCATTAGGAATAGCAAACATAATAAACATATTAGAACCCGAAGCGATAAGCATAGGTGGAAGTATGTCGCATTATGAAAAATTAATATTCGGGCGATTAAAAGAAAAAATTTATAGTGGAGAATATTTATTTAATAAAGAAAATCCACCTAAAATATTAACTGCTCAAGCAGGTAATGATGCGGGGATAGTAGGTGCAACACTTATTTTTTAACTAAAACTGCAAATAGAAGAGAGGAATGCGAAAAATGAATGTATATGAAGAAACACAACTAATATTACATAAATATAAAATACAGGCTAATAAAAGTTTGGGGCAAAACTTTTTGGTAGATGATAATGTTATAGATGAAATAATACGTAGCTCTAACATAGATAAGCAAGACTTAATAATAGAAATTGGGCCAGGGCTTGGTGTTTTAACTAATAGACTATTGCAAGAAGCAAATAATGTTATTGCAGTAGAGCTTGATAAAAGAATGGTAAATATATTGCAAGATAGATTTATTCTAAATATAAACGGTCAAGCTGAAAGTAAATTAGAAATAATAAATGAAGACATATTAAAAATAAATTTGAATGAAATAATTGCAGAAAAAAGAAAACAAACAGAAATAAAAAATGTAAAAATAGTTGCAAATTTGCCATATTATATTAGTACTCCAATTATAATGAAACTATTAGAAAATAGACTAGATATAGATGAAATAATAGTAATGGTGCAGAAAGAAGTAGCAGAAAGGCTAACTGCAAAAACGGGAACAAGGCTTGCAGGAGCAATAACATATGCTGTTGAATATTATTCAGACGCAACAAGTATTATAAAAGTTCCAAAAGAATCATTTGTACCTAGTCCAAAAGTAGAGTCTGAAGTAATTAAATTAAAAGTTAGAAAAGGTAAAAAAATTCAAGTAAAAGATGAAAAATTACTATTCAATATAATATCAAAAAGCTTTATGCAACGCAGAAAAACACTATCAAATGTGCTAATAAATAACAACATAATGCATAGTAAAGAAGATGTAAAAAATATGTGGAAAGAGCTTGAAATTGATGAAAATGTAAGAGGAGAGAGTTTAACATTAGAACAATTTGGGAAAATTGCAGATTATATTAGTGAGAAAAAATAAAACATAAATATTTAGTTGTATTACTAAAAATTAAAAAAATGAAAAAACATGTTATTATGAAAATTGTGAGGAGGTAAAACTAGTAATTTTGGAGGTAATGTCAAAAATAAAAAAAGGCCTTTAAAAATAAAACAAAAAATGTTATAATCATAATAGATATGTAAATTTTGAAAAATAAAAAAAGGGAGGAATGCGGTACAAAATGAATCAAATTTTAGTCACTGAAAAGTTATACATAACACCAGAAATAAAACGTAAAAAAAGAATTTATAAAATAAGATTCTTTTTATCCGTTTTCTTAATTTGTATTTTATTTTCATATTATATATATGCAGAAAATGATAGAAACAAGAGCGAAGAAGTGGCGCATGCAATATTAAGCCAAATAGAAAATACTAACAATACAATTGCTAATGATAATACAACAAAAAACATAGTAAATGATGTATTAGTAATAGCGCTAGATGAACAAGAATCAAATGATGCTGATGGAGAAATTCATGATACACCAAACCAGAATCAATCTTCAGACAATAAGGATTCCCAAGAAGATCCATATGCAGATATGACAGAATCTATTTTATCTATTCCTTGTATAGGAATAAGTTATCCAGTACTTTCAGAAACATCAGATGAATTATTAAAAATATCATTAAATAAATACTGGGGCAATGGTCCAAACAAAATAGGAAACTATTGCATAGTAGGCCATAATTATGCAAATGGAAAATTATTTGGAAAGTTAAATCAAATGGAAATAGGAGATATAGCCACTTTAAAAGATTTGGCAACAGGAAAAACAGTTACATATGAGGCTTATAATAAATACATAGTAGATCCAACAGATGTTAGTTGTACTAGCCAGTTAACTAATGGAAAAAAAGAGATGACATTAATCACATGTAAAAATTATGGAACACAAAGATTGATAATAAAATGTAGAGAAGTATAACCGAAAATATTGACTTTTGTAAAATTATTCAATATAATGTAGAAAGAATTAACGAAGGAGGAACAAACATGGCTAAGAAAAACGAAGAAGTAAAAACAGTAGTATGGGTATTTTGGATATTATTAGCAATAATTGGTGTTAGCATGTTATTTGCTGGAATTCAAGGCAGTATACAAGGTAACAATATTACAACATGTGTAATGTTAATAGTTGTTGGAATAATCCTACTATTCATTGGATTAGTAATGGTATTAGGCAGAGCAAACATAATAACAAACGATATTGAAATGCCAAAGTCTTCAAAAAATGAAGAAAAAAAATAATTACATATAAATAATCGCTGTAGAAATATAGCGATTATTTTTTGAAATTTTAAAGAAAAAATTAGTAAATGAGTAGAAAATATATAAAAATGAATTAAAACGGATAATTTTTATGCTTAAGCAAGTTTATCCGTTTTGTTATTTTCATCTTTAAAATTAGAAAGCCCTACTAGATAATCAATGGAAACATTATAATACTTAGCAAGCGTAATTAGGTGAGAAATAGTTATTGTTCTTTTACCACTTTCATATTCAGAGTAATATTGCTGAGAAATACCTAACAAATTTGCAATATCTCTTTGAAACAAGTCATTATCTTCACGTAAATCTTTTATTCTTTTAAACTGCACAGTTATTATGTCCTTTCAAATAAATTATTCTTGATGATAACCACATTTTAACAGAAAAAAATATGATAACTTATTTATACATAATATAATGTGTATAAAAGAAGAACGTGAATTTAAATTTGGAATGTGCAAAGAAAACAAAAAGTACAAAAATTGTTACATGATAATAGTTTTTATACCCCAAAACACATGAAATACAGTAGTGTATAACAAAAATGTAATTTTAAAAAATTAATTTATATTTTAATATAAGGAAACATGACAAAAAAGTATTATCGAATAATAGAAAACATGCAAAAATTTTACTTAATAGAATTTCCTAAATTTAAAGAAAAAAATCCAGAATGCAATACAAAGCTAGAACAATGGCTATGGTTGATAGATGGAAGTAAGGAGAAAGTAAAAATGTCGGCAAAAGAAAATGAAGAAATAGACAAAGCTGTTGAATTAAATGAAGAAGACGTAAAAGCAATTTTAAATGAGAAAAAATAGAAACTTTTTGCTATAGCGAAAGATATACACAATTAGTGTATTAGAAAAAATATTAAAATAATAGATGTTGGAGCAGATATATTAGTAGCTGGAACAGCTATAATAAATTCAAAAAACTATGCAGAAACAATAAAAAAAGATAAAAATAAACCTCTGATTAATTAAAATCAGAGGAATTTTTTGTTAGTGTGAGTGCTTAGAAATTATATATTTAAATTAAATGCTTATACATCATTTTTTAAATCTGCTATATATTATAAAAAATGCAATACGACAAAATTCAACAAAAAACGACAAATTGAAAAAGTTAAGAAAAAACTATTGCACACGTGTGAAAATAATGATATTATTCTAGTGGAGTATTTATATCTATAACGTATATAGAATAAGTACATAATTGTAACAAGAAAATAAAATATATACGTAAATAGATGTATATACGCAAAAGACTTTAATATAAACCGTAAAAGAAAACAAAATTCAACTAAGAAATAAATACGAGATTATACAAGATTACAAAAAGGTATAAAACAATGAATAAAAATAGAAAAATAGTTGAAAATATATTAAAAGCACAAACGAGGAGGAGAGTAATTTATGTTAAATAATAAAAAAGGAATAACTCTTATTGCGTTAGTTGTTACAGTGGTAGTACTTATAATTTTAGCTGGAGTAAGCATAAATGCTGTTTTAGGGGACAATGGAATAATAAAAAAAGCAAATCAAGCAGCAAGTGTAACAAAAGAAGCAGAAGTAAAAGAAGCAATTAATAGAACAATACTAGAATTTTATTTAACTAATGATTATGAAACATTAGAAGATTTCTTAAAAG